>Ga0210029_1002466_pt1 | contig 10025 bp, 10 predicted proteins | sample CryGeymeta201521_FD_183985 | JGI IMG/M metagenome (GOLD analysis project Ga0210029, IMG submission 183985) | Groundwater microbial communities from Crystal Geyser aquifers in Utah, USA - Crystal Geyser metaG 2015-21 (SPAdes) (version 2) | ecosystem: Environmental > Aquatic > Deep subsurface >... | reverse complement strand
CGCGCAGCAACTGAAGGATTTCGGTGTGGCCTACGACGCGCGCGTTATTTCCGCGCACCGCTCACCCGATCTATTGTTTGATTACATCAAGGAAATCAGCACGCAAGGCGTGCAGTGTTTTATTGCAGGTGCGGGCGGTGCGGCGCATCTGGCGGGTGTCATTGCGGGCAAGACGACCTTGCCCGTGCTGGGGGTTCCCATCCAGTCCAAATATTTGCAAGGCATGGATTCGCTGTTATCCACCGTACAAATGCCCAAGGGCATTCCCGTGGCAACCTTTGCCATCGGCGAGGCGGGGGCGGCCAATGCCGCGTTGTTCGCCATCGCCATGTTGGCCTTGAATGACCCGCAACTGGCGGAACGCCTGAAGATTTACCGCCAACAGCAGGCAGAGAAAATCGCCGCGACGACCTTGCCCGCCTTGCCGTAGAGGGCGGGTACGACAACCGCTTGGTCCCCGCGCGCATCCAGTGCTAAGTATTTGATTTTACGGTATATTTATTTTTAACTGAGGAAGCACAATGTCCGTATTGCATGAGTCCAATTTAACCAGCTTGCCTTTGCTGCATCGCGGCAAGGTGCGTGACCTTTACGAAGTGGATGCGCAGCATTTGCTGATTGTTCAGACTGACCGTTTGTCTGCATTTGACGTGATTTTGTCAGACCCCATTCCAGGTAAGGGCGCAGTGCTCACCACGGTATCAAATTTCTGGTTTGATAAGTTGCAGCACATCATCCCCAACCACCTGAGCGGCATTACACCGGAATCCGTGGTCAGCGGTGAGGCGGATAAGGCGCAGGTGCGCGGACGTTCCTTCGTCACCAAGAAGCTCAAACCTTTGCCCATCGAAGCGATTGTGCGCGGCTATCTGGTCGGTTCTGGCTGGAAGGAATACCAGAAGACCGGTTCAGTTTGCGGCATTGTGTTGCCCGCCGGAATGCGTGAAGCAGAAAAGCTGCCGCAACCCTTGTTCACCCCTTCCACCAAGGCGGCTATAGGCGATCACGACGAGAATATTTGTTTCGCACAAACCGTCGAATTGCTCGGTGAGGCGCGCGCCAACGAGGTGCGTATTGCTGCGATCGCATTGTATGTCGAGGCCGCTAATTATGCGGCGACCAAAGGCATTATCATCGCCGATACCAAGTTTGAATTCGGTACGGATGACGCGGGCAAGCTGTACCTGATAGATGAGGCGCTGACCCCGGATTCATCGCGTTTCTGGCCGGCAGAAGAATACCGGGTGGGCAGTAACCCGCCCAGTTTTGACAAGCAATTCGTGCGCGACTGGCTGGAGGCATCCGGCTGGAACAAGCAACAACCCGCACCGCGTATTCCCCCGGAAGTGCTGCAAAAGACGGCGGCGAAATATTTGGAGGCACAGCAACGGCTGGTCAGCCCTGCATGATTTCAGTCTCACCGCTAGTCGCAGGTTTTGCGCGTTTTCGGGCACAGCATATTGCGCGGGGAGATGTGGTTTACCGCCAACTGGTCGAAAACGGCCAACAGCCCAAGATTCTGATCGTTGGGTGTTGTGACTCGCGGGTTGATCCGGCGCTAATTTTTGATTGTGAGCCGGGTGATTTATTCGTGATACGCAATGTTGCCAATCTGGTTCCGCCCAACGAAACAGAAGACCGAGGGTATCACGGTACCAGTGCGGCGCTGGAATACGGGGTGTGTAATCTGGCGGTTCAACACATCATCGTGCTGGGTCACGCCCACTGTGGCGGGATCAAGGCCTTGATGGAGGCGGGTGGTTCGAGCGCCCATTCTTATATGGATGAATGGGTGAAGCTGGTGGATGAAGCGCGTTTAAGTGTTGCTAGAGATTGCGCCGAGGCCAGCGCAGAACAACGCAGCCGTGAGTGCGAAAAGCGCGCCATTCTGGTTTCCTTGCAAAATCTGCTTACCTTTCCGTGGATCAAGCAACGTCTCGCCGCAGGCAGTTTGCAGTTGCATGGCTGGTACTTTGAAATCGAAAGCGGCCTGCTGCTGGCGTATAACGACGATACCGCCTGCTTTGAAGCCCTTTAACGCGAAACTCGTGCAGTGGTTCGTTGGCTCTCCTCCTTGTTCTCGTATCCTTTGGGGGGGTGCGATGGGGAGAGCGAGGCGAGGGGGTATAGTTTATTTTCCGGTCAGTTCCTTGTAACGCGCCTTGTCTGCTTCAAAACGCTTTTCTACTTCCAGTCTGTCCGCATTTTGCTTATCCAAATCAAGCTGTAAGCGTGTCATGAGTGATTGAGCTTCGGTTATGTCGTCATGCAAGGATGACGGTATTTTCTGATCAGACTTGGTTCGGGCATTGGCATCCTTTTGTAAGGTAAGCAGGCTGCTCTGAGCCATTTTGAGTCGAGTCTTGAGGCTGTTGATGCGCGCATCCACCTGCTGGATGTTGCGGGTGCGGGACAGTTCGATTTCCTCGACGCTGCTGTAAGTGCTGGTCAAGGATTTGTCGTAACGCTTCTGATCCCGAATTGTCGCCGCCTCGGCGTTATTTTTAGCTGACTCGGCTTCCTTGATGCGGTGTTCTTCGGGTGTCAAAACCTCTTGCGATTTAATAACCGTCCCGGATTTATTTAATGTTTGTCGGTCCTTATTGGCATATTCCGGCGGAATGATTTCGCCGTAATGCGTTCTGCCCTGGTCATCAACCCATTTGAAGGTTTTTGCTGCGGCAGGCAGTGACATAGCCGCACTAATAACCAATATAATCAATAAGTTATACTTCATCATTGCACACTCCAAAAAGATCGCGATACGCCTTTACGGCTGTCAAATTCGCTGTAAATTCGGCTTCGCCTTGCAAGAATCCTAACAAGTCGTTGAGCGTGGCTATCGCCACCACCGGGATGCCGTAGTCTTGATGCACTTCCTGCACTGCGGACAAATCGCCCAAACCTCGTTCCATGCGATCCAGTGCGATGACCACCGCGCAGGGTTCGGCTCCTGCGGCGCGTATCAGTTCGATGGACTCGCGCACCGATGTCCCCGCCGAAATCACATCGTCAATAATCAGCACCCTGCCGTCTAATTTTGCGCCTACCGTCGTACCGCCTTCGCCGTGATCCTTGGCTTCCTTGCGGTTGTAACAATACGGTACATTGCGGCCTTGCTCCGCGAGTGCAATCGCCGCGCCGGTTGCCAGCGGGATACCCTTGTAGGCGGGGCCAAACAGCATGTCGAATGAAATGCCCGATGCAAGTATCGCCTGCGCATAAAACTGCGAGAGTTGGCGCATCGAATCGCCGTCATTGAACAAGCCGGCGTTAAAAAAATAGGGAGATAAGCGCCCCGCCTTGGTTTGAAATTCGCCGAAGCGCAGCACCTTTTTCTCAATGGCGAAACGGATAAAGTCGTGTCTGAAATTGAACATGGTGATGGCGCGGTGGGTAATGAAGTAGGTGTCCATTATAATGGACGACCTCTATCATTGGAATTTTTCATGCGCATCATCTCGATCAATCTGAACGGTATTCGCTCTGCGGTCAGCAAGGGATTCCTTGACTGGCTGGCGTTACAGGATGCCGATGTCATTTGTTTACAGGAACTTAAGGCGCAAGCGGCTGATATGACGGAAGCCATGCTCGCCCCGCACGGCTATTACGGCTATTTCCATTACGCCGAAAAGAAGGGCTACAGCGGCGTGGGCATTTACTGCCGTACCCAGCCGCGACAAGTCATTGTCGGTCTGGGGATAGCCGAATTTGATGTAGAAGGGCGCTATATTTGTGCCGATTTTGCCGATTACAGTGTGGTCTCGCTGTATCTGCCATCGGGTTCCAGCGGCGAGGAGCGTCAACAGGTGAAATTCAACTTCATGGCTGCGTTCCTGCCACATTTGCGCGAGTTGCGCGCCTCTGGTCGGGAAGTTATCGTGTGCGGCGACTGGAACATCGCCCACCGGGAAATAGACCTGAAAAACTGGCGCGGCAACAAAAAGAACTCCGGCTTCCTGCCCGAAGAGCGCGCCTGGCTGACTGAATTGTTCGATGAAGTCGGCTTCGTGGATGTGTTTCGCAAGTTACACCCAGCGCTGGAAGCCTACACCTGGTGGTCAAATCGCGGCCAGGCCTGGGCGAAAGATGTTGGCTGGCGGATTGATTACCAGATTGCTACGCCCGGCATCGCGCAACGCGCGCAGTCGGCCAGCATCTACAAGGCCGAACGCTTTTCCGACCACGCACCGCTGACCATAGATTACTTGGGTTAACTTTGCACCCAAGGCAGTCCGGCGGCACGCCAGCCGTTAATGGTGTTGCGATGCAGCGCACCATCCGGGTCTCCCTCGAAGCCTTCCAATACGTTGTAGCTGGCAGTGAACCCGGCCGCAGTCGCCGCGCTGGCAGCCGCATGGGAACGTGCGCCGCTGCGGCAGAGGAAGAGCACCAGGGATTCTTTATCCACCTGTTGTTCCATGGCGGCGATAAAGTTGGGGTTGGCTTTCATGCCGGGGTAAGTCATCCATTCAATTTCGACCGCGCCGGGGACGCGCCCGACCCAGTCAAGCTCGGCGCGGCAGCGGACATCTACCAGTTGAGTCCCGGGCGCTGATTGCAGCAGTTTCTGTGCTTCGTCGGGATATAGCGCGCCTTGATAGGGCAGGTTCTTGTCTTTGGCGCGTTGCTGCGCGGCTTGCAGGATGCTGGTAATTTCTCCCATGATGTTTCTCCTTTTATTGGTAGCTGATGTGGGTAGTGCGAAAGTTTATTCGGCTAAACTTTAATGAATCCTGCGCGAATGTTATCCTGCGCGGAATGGTCACATACTAGCGCAACCTCAATGAAAAATCATAATCACCCGCATGACGTGCATGACAACCGGGAAGTTTTTGAGCCCACTCATCCCGAGCGGTTTGCCGCCGCACAAAAAAGCACTTGGGTCAGTATCGTTATCAATTTGGTGCTGACGTTTCTACAAATCGTCGGTGGCTTCTTTTCGCATTCTCAGGCTTTGATGGCCGACGGCCTGCATTCCTTGTCTGATTTACTTTCCGACGTGCTGGTGTTGTTCGCCAATCGGCACGGCAATCGCCATGCCGATGCCAATCATCCATATGGTCACGCCAGAGTGGAAACTGCCGCCACGCTGATACTGGGCGTATTCCTGGCGGCACTGGGGGTGGGATTGCTGGTGACTGCCGCGCTACGCTTGCAGCATCCCGGTGAGTTGCATGCAGTCAATCCCGTCGCGCTCGCCGTGGCCTTGGTTGCCCTGATTGCCAAAGAGGGCATGTTCCGCTACATGATGGCGGTGGCTAAAAGGGTGCGCTCGCAAATGCTCGTGGCGAATGCCTGGCACGCCCGGTCTGACGCGGCTTCTTCCTTGGTGGTGGTGGTCGGTATTGGCGGTAACTTGTTGGGTTACACCTTTCTGGATATGGTGGCGGCGGCAGTCGTCGGGGTGATGATCGGGCGTATGGGCGGTAAGCTTGCTTTGGAGGCGTTGTCGGAATTGATTGATACGGGACTGGATGCCGAGGAAGTGGCGGCGATACGGCAAACTTTGCTGGATACCCACGGCGTGAGGGGCTTGCACGATTTGCGCACGCGCAAGATGGCGGACAATGCGCTGGTTGATGCGCACATTCTGGTGGATCCCCGCATCAGTGTTTCCGAAGGGCACTACATCGCCGAAACCGCACGCAATGCCGTGCTCGATAAGCATCATGTGCTGGATGTGATGGTGCATATAGACCCGGAAGACGATATGCAGAGCAAGCATAACGTCCACTTGCCGAGTCGTCCGGACTTGCTGGTTCAACTGGGCGAGTGTTTCAGCGATGTTAATTTCGTGGACTATAGGGTGGTGTTTCACTATCTGGATGGAAAAGTAGACGCGGAGCTCTACCTGCCCGTCAATCGGCAAAGCCAGGCACAAGCAGCTGAGTTGCAAGCGCGCTGCGACAAACTGGTCGAGCATGATCCGGTGTTCCGCTCGATTTATATCCATAGTCAGCACGCACAAGAATAGTGCGTAACAGACAAAACATCGCCCGTAATTGGTGCGATTTATTTTTGTGTTAGTTCACAGGGTTATGGCACAATGCGGCCTTCGCACACAGACAGGCGCAAGGCCTGGTCTGTAGAGATTTGGTCGTATTTGGGTAGCAGTTCGCTGATTGATTTGATTCATTGGGAGAGAGTGATGTCGTTGACGGTAAATGATGTGTTGCAAATGATTAAAGACCACGATGTCAAGTTCGTGGATTTTCGTTTTACAGATACGCGTGGCAAAGAACAGCACGTCGGCGTACCCGCCAAATATGTCGGGATGGACAAGTTTGAAGAAGGCCACGCTTTCGACGGTTCTTCCATCGCTGGCTGGAAGGGTATTCAGGCTTCCGATATGTTGTTGATGCCGGATCCGGCTACTGCTTATCTTGATCCTTTCATGGACGAAAATACCCTCGTCATCACCTGTGACGTGGTAGAACCGACCGACGGCAAGGGCTATGACCGCGATCCTCGCTCCATCGCCAAGCGCGCCGAAGCCTACCTGCAATCCAGCGGCTTGGGCGACACCGCCTACTTTGGTCCCGAGCCGGAATTCTTTGTCTTTGATTCCGTGAAATGGCAAATTGATATGTCGGGTTGCTTCGTTAAAATCGGCTCCGAAGAAGCAGCATGGTCTTCGGGCAAGGAGTTTGATGGTGGCAATACCGGTCACCGTCCCGTGGTCAAGGGCGGCTACTTCCCGGTTCCCCCGGTTGACAGCCTGAACGACATGCGCGCCGCGATGTGTCTGGCACTGGAAGACATCGGCATTGAAGTGGAAGTACATCACCATGAAGTGGCGACTGCCGGTCAATGCGAAATCGGCACCAAGTTCGATACGCTGGTGCGCCGCGCCGACCAGACTCAAGCCCTGAAGTATGTGGTTCACAACATTGCTCACCAATATGGCAAAACGGCGACTTTCATGCCCAAGCCTATCGTTGGCGACAATGGTTCGGGTATGCACGTTCACCAATCCATCTGGAAAGAGGGCAAGAACCTGTTCGCGGGCAATGGCTATGCCGGCTTGTCTGAAACCGCGCTGTACTACATCGGCGGTATCATCAAGCACGCCAAGGCATTGAATGCCATCACCAATCCCGGCACCAACTCGTACAAGCGCCTGGTTCCTCACTACGAAGCACCGACCAAGCTGGCTTATTCTGCCAAGAATCGTTCCGCTTCGATCCGTATTCCGCATGTGTCCAGCGACAAGGCGCGCCGTATCGAAACACGTTTCCCTGATCCGACCGCCAACCCTTATCTGTGCTTTGCCGCACTGATGATGGCGGGCCTGGACGGTATCCAGAACAAGATTCACCCCGGCGATCCAGCCGACAAGAACTTGTACGACCTGCCACCGGAAGAAGATGCCAAGATTCCAACCGTATGCAGCTCGTTGGATGAAGCGCTGGCGGCTTTGGACAAGGATCGCGAGTTCCTGACCCGTGGCGGCGTGTTCTCCAGCGATTTCATTGACGCTTTCATCGCCTTGAAGATGGAAGAAGTGACACGCTTGCGCATGACGACTCATCCGGTGGAATTCGAGATGTACTACAGCATTTAATCGCGGCAGGTACAGGTCACACTCAAAACGGGGCGCAAGCCCCGTTTTGCATTTCGGTAAAGCGTTTGTCATGGCGCAGGGCTTGACCTATACTCATCCCGCCTTTTCGCAGGAGAAAGACTATGAAACATTGCTATTGGCTTACCTTGCTTTGCCTGTTTCCAGCATTGGCACTGGCCGACATTTATAAATCTGTGGATGCGGACGGGCATATCACTTATTCCAGCGCACCCTTAAAAGGCGGAAAACGTATTATCGAAACGCAGACACCCTCCCCCCCCAGGTCATCATCCGTGGTGCGCTCGCGTTCTGCCGCGTCACCGGAGGGTTTTCCCAAAGTAACACAAGAGGCTCAAAAGGGACGTGATGCGACACGCCGTAAAATTTTGCAAGATGAATTAAAAATCGAGCAATCCTTGCTCGGCGATGCGCAGCGCGACTTACACGCAATCGAAACTAATCCAAGGATTGCCAGGAATAACGACAAGCTCAAAGAACTGGCGGGTGAAGTAGAGTTGCATCAGCGCAACATTGATGCGCTCAACACCGAAATTTCCAAACTGAAATAATCACAATGGCATGATTGTTGCTTATTATCCGGTATGCCCGACTTTACACGCCTTACACTGGAACACCTCGATACCGCTGTCATCCTGCTGGATGAAGCGTCGCGCGTCAGCTACCTGAATCCGGCGGCAGAAAATATGTTCGATGTCAGCGGGAAAAGCCTGCTCGGACACGCCTTGTTGACGATTTTTGCGGAAGCTGCACAGCTTGACGAGGCGATGCAGCGGGCATTGCATAACAATGACAGCTACATCGAGCACGACCTGACGCTGACCACGCACACCCATAACAAATTACATCTGCGCTGTACGGTAACGCCGCTACGACTGGAGCGATCCGGTTTGCTGCTGGAGTTTCACACGGTGGATCGGTCGCTGAAGTTGGCGCGCGAAGAGCAGATGCTCGATCAGACGCAGGCGAATCGTCTGCTGCTGCGCAATCTGGCACATGAAATCAAGAACCCGCTGGGCGGTATACGCGGTGCGGCGCAGTTGCTGGAACAGGAACTGGAAAAGCCGGAATTGCACGAATACACCCAGGTCATCATCCAGGAAGCAGACCGACTGCGCGCCTTGATGGAAAATTTGCTCACGCCGCAAGGTCACGTCCAGCATAGCGCGCTGAATATCCACGAAGTGCTGGAACGGGTGCGCTCGGTGATGCTGGCCGAGATGCCTAAAGGGCTTATTATTCAGCGCGACTATGACACCAGTCTGCCCGACCTGATTGGTGATAAGGAGCGCCTGATACAAGTCATGTTCAATCTGGTGCGCAACGCCGCACAGGCCATGCAAGGCCTGGGAAAAATTACGCTGCGCACCCGTATTGCACGGCAGGTCACGCTGATTAAGCAGCGCCACCGCCTGGCCGTGATGGTGCAGATTGCCGATAACGGCCCCGGTATCCCGGCGGAATTAAAAGACAAGATTTTTTACCCGTTGGTGTCCGGTCGTGCCGATGGACACGGGTTGGGGCTGACCTTGGCGCAGGATTTTATCAGCCAGCATCATGGCACCATTGAATTTGAAAGTGAGCCGGGGTACACATGCTTTACCGTGATGTTGCCGCTGCCTTGAAAGTGGTGGTAAGTTTATGCAACCTCTTGAATTATAAGATAAATTAGATTGATTGGGTGTATATGAAAGCAGTCTGGATAATTGACGATGACCGTTCGATACGCTGGGTGCTGGAAAAATCCCTGGCGCGTGCCAGCATCGAATTCAAAAGTTTTACCACGGCGGATGACGCGTTGCGGGCCTTGGCTAAAGAGCAGCCGCAAGTCGTGGTGAGCGACATCAGGATGCCGGGCAGTTCGGGGCTGGATTTTCTACAGGCCTTGCATCAGCGTTACCCGCTGATTCCGGTCATCATCATGACCGCTTATTCCGATTTGGAAAGTGCCGTGTCGGCCTTTCAGGGTGGGGCGTTTGAATATCTGCCCAAGCCCTTTGACATCAATCACGCAGTTGAGCTTATCCGCCGTGCCTTGGAGCAGAGCCGCCATAAGTCTGCCGAGGTGGGAGAGGTCGAAGTGGCCGCAGAAATTCTCGGCCATGCGCCCGCCATGCAAGAGGTTTTCCGCGCCATCGGCAAGCTGTCGAATTCACTGGCGACGGTACTCATTAACGGCGAATCGGGAACCGGTAAAGAACTGGTGGCGCACGCCCTGCACCGCCACAGTGCGCGTGCAGACCAGCCGTTCATCGCCATCAACACCGCCGCTATCCCCAAGGATTTGCTGGAGTCCGAGTTGTTTGGCCACGAGCGCGGCGCGTTCACCGGGGCTGCCGCCACGCGGCGCGGGCGATTCGAGCAGGCCGAAGGCGGCACCTTGTTTCTCGACGAGATAGGCGACATGCCGCCCGAACTACAAACCCGCTTGCTGCGCGTG
>Ga0210029_1002464_pt1 | contig 10033 bp, 11 predicted proteins | sample CryGeymeta201521_FD_183985 | JGI IMG/M metagenome (GOLD analysis project Ga0210029, IMG submission 183985) | Groundwater microbial communities from Crystal Geyser aquifers in Utah, USA - Crystal Geyser metaG 2015-21 (SPAdes) (version 2) | ecosystem: Environmental > Aquatic > Deep subsurface >... | reverse complement strand
TAATCTGACACCCATAGAAAAACTGATTGAATATTTTTATCCTACAGAATTGTAAACAACGCTCTAATTTCTAACATATAAAACAATTAAAGCTCCGCATGATATGCAACCGAGGGAAACTTTGATAATGGATATTACAAAAAGCGAGGAGGAAATTTTAGCGGGAATGAAAAGTAAAACTAGATATAATATAAAATTGGCGGAGAAAAAAGGAGTAAGAATAAAGAAGCAAGAAGCAAAAAAAATTCTTGGGAGGGAATTACGCGATTTAAATTAGGTTTTTCGCCTAATGCAGAAACTGTTGAATATCCCGGGTGTTATGATATTATAATTAGTCTTTTGAGATATTGGGCGTATAGAGCTTTGCAGTGGGCTAAGAATTTTATAGGTTAGTTTTGTTTTATAGAATTTTCAATTTCCAATCAATTTTCAATTTTTAAATTTTATTATGAAGCGATTAATCCCACAAAACATTAAAAACATTTATCATTTGATACAAGCTATCTTGGCGAATTTTATTAATGGTTTTCCCTCAAGAAAAATAAAGATAATCGGTGTTACGGGAACGAATGGAAAAACCACTACCGTGCAGATGATCACAAAAATTTTGGACGAGTCTGGAGCAAAAATAGCCGTCTCTTCAACTATAAATTTTAAAATAAAAGAGAAAGAATGGGTAAATGCGACAAAATTCACGACTCTTTCCAGTTTTCAGGTACAAAAATTTATCGCGCGAGCAGTCAGAGCCGATTGTGAATATTTAATTTTGGAAACCTCCTCGCATTCATTGGATCAATTTCGCACTTGGGGAATTTGTTATGATACAGTAGTGATTACCAATGTGACACGAGAACATTTGGACTATCATAAAACGATTGAAAAATATCGTCAGGCGAAATTGAAATTATTCAAAAATGTCAAGAATGTGTTGGTGAATTTGGATATGGAAAAACCGGAAGAATTTCTAAAATGTGAAGCAGAAAAAAAATATGGATATTCAACAAATGAAAAATCAAAATTACTATTTAATAATTATGATTTACAAAAAGTTATTGCAGAAGATATTGAGTTGGGAATTGATGGTACAAAATATAAAATAATTAAGACTGAATTTAAAATAAATTTACCGGGATTGTTCAATTTGGAAAATGCGCTGGCGGCGAGTTGTGTGGGGATGGTTTATGAAATTTCTCTTGAAGTTATAAAAAAAGCTTTGGAAAAAATTCAGGGCGTGCCGGGAAGAATGGAGAAAGTGCTAAATAACAGGGGTCTTGAAATTATTATTGATTATGCGGTAACACCGGATAGTTTGGAAAAGGTGTATGGTCTTATTTCTCAAAGCAAAAAAAATGAGGCAAAATTAATTTCTGTTTTTGGTTCTTGCGGAGAGCGCGATCGGGGCAAACGACCGATGATGGGAGAGATTGTTTCGTGCTTTGCGGATTATGTTATTATTACCAACGAGGATCCTTACAATGAAGATCCGTATCAGATAATAAATGAAGTGGCAAGCGGGGTGAAAAATAAAATTAAAAATGAAAACTTTTGGATAATTATGGATCGGCGCGAAGCGATCAAAAAGGCCTTGCAACTCGCGTGTCCCGGAGATATTTTTGTCATTACTGGCAAAGGAGCGGAAGAAATTATGGCAATTGGCAAAGAAAGAATTAATTGGAATGATAAAAAAATTATTTTGGAAGAGTTGGAAAAAATGTAGTTTTGTGTTATTTTAGAATAAAATATTGGAAAGAAAAATTTTTGGATGAAGCGACTATATTTCTTGAAACGGGAGAAGGAAAGAAAGTGATGGGAGAATCAGATTTTTCCATTTCCAAAAACGATCCTTTTCAACCTTCTGATTTTATCTTAGCTTCCGAGATAAAAGATTTGAAAAAAGCCAAAGAAGTTTTGGAAAAGATAAAAAAAGATGAAAATTATGAGATTACGGAAAAGAAATTTGATGGATATGAATATTATGAGGTTCTTTTGAAAAAAGAAGGAGAAAAAGAAGAATATCTAAAACTTAAAAAAACTTATCATACTCTTTTGGGAGGAAATTGGATTCTTTCTTCCAGTGAAGATTATATGAAGGATTCTATAAAAAGAAAAAAAGCTTTGGAAAAAATAGGAGCGTTGTTTGAAAAAAATCCTCCCAAATCATTGTTGGATGACGAGCAATACCAAAAAACAGTCAAAGAAATTAAAGCGAATCAAAAAAATAAGTTGGTTTTTTCTATGTTAGAATAAAAAACATTTAGGGGAATGTTTTTTATTTTTGAAAAGACCATAAAAATTTAACCAAAAAGTTTGATTAAAATAAAAGTTAATAAAAATCCCAAAATTCCTCCTACTAATACTTCGCTTTTTCTGTGTCCCACTCGTTCTTTCAGACGAGGAAAATCTTTTTCGTTCATATTCATCTGTCGAGTGATAAAGTTGAGTCTTTTCCCTTGATCGCCCATATAAATTCTCAGGTGAAGAGCGTCGTCAATTATTATAATGGCAAAAGCGAAAGATATGGCGAAAGACCCGGATGAAATTCCGGCGTAATAACCGATAGAAGTTGCAAGAGCCGTTACAAAACCAGTGTGAGCTGAAGGCATATGACCGTAAGTGATGCCGTGTTTTATGGCGTAATTCCAGTCAAAATTATGGCGATAATAGAAAACGAAAAACTTAAGCAACCAAATAAAAGTTCCTATTATTAGAGGAAAAAGTAAAATATAGAATTTGTCAATCTCTATAAACTCCATAAAATTAATGTTATTTAGAACTTATGCGTTTTCTTGAAAAAATAGACTTAAATTTTGGAAATTATTTTCAAAATTATCTTTAATACTGCTAAAATTTTTTAAAATTATTTCTTAAATTTAACGAGTTGTCTTTTGATAAAACCATTATAACACATTTTATTTTTTTGCATACCAAGTTTGCACGTCATTATATAATGAGAGATATCAAAATTGTCAAATAAAAAATTTTTCAATTGGAGAAATAAGACGAGAGCATGATGCGAAGTATGCATTGTTTAATTTTTGGATTTGTTGTAAAATTAAATTGGTTTTTAAAAAAAATATTTTATCTTTCAAAACAAAAAATGAAAAAAAAATTTTCCAATAAAGAAAAGGAAAATACTTTCACTTCAAAGTTGAAAAATTTTTATTGTTGGGAAAAATTTTTAAATCCGGAAGAAGTTGTTTCTCAAATGAATTTAATTTCGGGTATGATGGTGGCACATTTTGGTTGCAGTTTTGGATATTTTACTTTTGCTATCGCTCAAAAATTGGGCAGAGAAGGAAAAGTTTACGCGTTGGATATTCTGAATGAAAAAATTGAAAAGATAAAAAAAAGAGCTCAATTGAATGGCGTAAACAATATCTTTGCGCAAAGAGCGAATTTGGAAGAGAAAAGGGGATCAAAGCTGAGCGATGAAGAAATGGATTGGGTGATTATAACAAATATCCTATACCAAAATAAAAATAAATATAGAATTTTGGAAGAAGCAAAAAGAATAATCAAAAAAACTGGTCGAATTATGTTGATAGAATGGAATACAAAAGGAACACCAATCGGTCCGGAAGATGAAATGCAAATTTCCAAAGAAGAAATAATAAAGATTGTCAGAAAAGACGCACTTGCCATAATCGGTGAAATTGAAATGAGTGATTTTCATTTTTGTTTGATATTAAAAAAATAAAATAATTTTTTCAGTTATGGCTAAAAATAAAATTGAAAAAAAAACATTATTAGTTTGTTTGATTTTTTTGGGAATTTTTGTGATTTCCGGGTGCGGTTGCAAAAAAATGCAACCGAAACAATATAAAATGAGTTTGGAAATTTGGGGAACTTTTGATGACCGAGACAACTTGGCGGAAATTATTGCCAATTATAGAAAAATAAATCCGGCGGTTACCAATATTGAATATAAAAAATTAACACCGGACACTTATAAACAAGAACTTTTAGACGCTTTGGCCTCCGGGCAAGGACCGGATATCTTTTTGCTCAATAGTGCTTGGATTCCTCAATTTAAAGATAAAACTATTCCGGCGCCAAACGCACAAGGAATAGTTAATGAACAAAGATTTAGAGATAATTTTGTAGATGTGGCGATAAATGATTTTGTGGAAGAAGGAGAAATTTACGCGGTTCCGCTTTCAATGAATTCTTTGGGACTTTTTTATAATAAAGATCTTTTTAACCAAGCTGGAATAGTGTCGCCTCCCAAAAATTGGAATAAATTTATTGATGATGTGAGGTTGCTGACTAAATTGGATGAGTTTGGGAATATCACTCAATCCGGAGCGGCTATTGGCACGGTTTATAACATCAATCGTTCCACGGATGTTTTGAATTTGTTAATGTTTCAAACTGGAACGGAAATGACAAGTAGTGCTGGTAACGCTGTTTTTGGAAAATGGAAAAGTGTAGGTGACCAAAAATTTTCCCCTGGTGAAAGTGCGCTTAATTTTTATACTCAATTTGCCAAATTGAAATCGTTGAATTATTGTTGGAATTCTTCTTTACATTATTCTCTTGACGCTTTTTCCGAAGGAACGGTGGCAATGATGTTTAATTATTCTTGGCACCTGAAAACCATAAGAGACAAAAATCCTAAATTAAATTTTGCGGTGTCTCCGGTTCCTCAATTTGAAAATAGCGCTAAAGTTAATTTTGCCAGTTATTGGGGTTATGCGGTGGCAAAAAACAAAATTGCGGAAAGCTTTGAAGGAATATCTGGACTGGATAAAAATGCCATTCGTGCGGAAGAAGCTTGGAAATTTTTGACTTATCTTACTGTCAAACCAGATGGAAATTTAGTTGCGGATAGCTCCAGCGGAGCGAACTTGGGAGTCAAACAAACGGTTGATTTGAATTTTGATCCGGCTGAAAAATATGCGGAAAAAAGTCAATCTCCCTCAGCTAGAAGAGATATAATTGAAAAACAAAAAAATGATCCGGAAATTGGAGTTTTTGCTGTTGACAATCTGATCGCCAAAAGTTGGAAACAAAAAGATTCGCAAGCGGTGGAAATAATTTTTGCCGAAATGATAGAATCAGTAGTAAAAGGACAAACAACAGTAACCGACGCTATTCATTCAGCGGAACAAAGAGTTAATACCTTGTAATTTAAATAAATTTAAATGAATAAAATGAAAAATAAACAAAAAATTGTCACTTTTTATCTCTTTTTTATCTTGGCGGGAGTTTCTTTGTTAGGAAATTTTGCGGAAGCGCAAACAACTACTTCTTGTGAAAGTGCTGGAGGAACATGTGAAATTGATCCAGGAGATCCAACTGGCACAGGTCAAAATCCTTGTCCGGAAGGTAAAGAAAAAAGTAGTGAAAGTTGTGGCGATAATTGGGTTTGTTGCAAAAATACCACCGGTTGTTGTGTTAACGGAAGTAATTGCACTAACGCAAAGGTTGCTAGCGATTGTCAATCTCCGGCAACCTTTGAATCAAAAAAATGCTCGGAAATTGATGCTTGTAAATCTGGGGGGTCAACTCCCATTTCAGATGCGACTGGAGGTTACGTTCCAATGGAAGAAATTCCGGGTTTTGGTCGTCCGGGTGATTGGCCTTCATATATCTTGTCTGTTTATCAATTTGGAATTTGGACGATTGGAATTTCAGCGATGTTGATGGTTATGATTGGTGGATATATGTATCTTATAAGTGCCGGGAATGCCGCTTCCGCCGGTAAAGCTAAAGGAGTGATCACGGATGCGATTACTGGTCTTATTTTGGCGTTGACTGCGTGGTTGATTCTTCATACAATCAATCCAAATCTAGTCAATCTGCCGGGCAATCTTTCCGCCAGCTTAAGTTTGGGCACTGGATCAATTTCGGATGGATCAGGATCAAGCGGAAACCCCGATTCTCATTGTTCTCCAATGACAACAGGTCTTTGCTCGGTGGAAAACCTAAAAAAATATTTTGGAGCGAACGCGGAAAAAGCTTCGGGAATTTGTCACGCGGAAAGTGGAGGAATTGAAAATATTCCATCGGGAGCGGATAAATGCCAGCCGGGAGGACAACCAGTTTCTTTTGGATTGTTTCAAATCAATATATCGGCAAATGATGTAGCGGATGTGAAGTGTGTGGATAAAGCTGCTTCGCCTGTATATACGTCAAAAAATCATAATTGCAAACCTCAAAGCGATTATGAGAAATGTAAAAAAGCGGCTCAAACAGGCGAAAAAAATATCCAAGAAGCAGTTATATTGTCAGAAAATGGAAACAAATGGGGTAAATGGGGAGCAAATAAAACTCATTGTCATTTTTAATTTATAAAAAATAATTCAAACAAGATGAGTAAAATATATAAAATAATTCTTTTTGTTTTTGTCTTGATGACAGTGGGGATAATAGGTTATTATTTTTTTGCGATTTCAAGAAATTATTCTTTGGGAGAAAATGGCGAGTCTTTTTTTGTTCCTTCTCCAAGCGAGCCAAAATTTGAGATCAAAACAAAAAATGGAAAAGTGACAGTGAATAATATTTATAAAAATCCGATAAAAAATTTGTCTCAAAGTGGAGTGAGATTTTTGGAAAATGAAAGTTATATCGCGGATTTTTATCCTCAAGATCAAGGGTTTCTGATGGTGATAGAAAATTCTGATGTTCAATCAGCCAGAGATATGTTGGAAAAAGATTTTTTGGAAGTCTTAGGCATAAGCGAAAAAGAGGCTTGCAAATTAAAAATTACTCTGAGTGTGCCGTTTGGGGTTAATGAAGATCTGGCAGGGGAAAATTATGGCTTGAGTTTTTGTCCCGACGGAAAGAAATTTTTTGAAAATCAATAATAAATTTTTATGTCGTTAAAAAAATTCTCAATTTTAGCCCTTATATTTTTTTTCGGTTTGCCGATTTTTGTCCAAGCGGAAGGAATCGTGCCTTGTGGAAATGGAAATGATCCAGGAAACGCGTGCACTTTGTGCCATCTTATTATTGGTATTCAAAGTTTGGTGGATTTTGGATTGGAACTTCTGATTACCGTGGCAGTAGTAGCTATTTTTATCGCTGGAACAATGTATATAGTTTCTTCTGGTAATGAACAAATGGTTGGAAACGCTAAAAATTTTTTGGGCGCCAGTTTGAAAGGTTTTACGATAGTTTTGATGACGTGGTTTTTTGTCAATTTAACAATGTGGCTAATGTCCGCCAAAACTGATTTGGGAATAGAAAAAGAAAATTGGTACACCTTTACTTGTAGTACTCAATCATCTGCGACTGGAAGCGGATACGCATCATCTTCTAGCGGTGGCGATTAGACTGGAGGGGATGTCTCGGGCTATACTTACGATCCGGGAATTGAAAAACAAAAGAAAGATATTTCATCGGATTTAAGTAGTTTTTTATCTTGTATGCAACCCAAGCTTTCTGCGGAAGCTAAAAAAATCAGTTCTATTTCTGATTCGGCTGGAATAGAAAAATGTTATAAAGAAGCTTGGAAGGATTCGGTTTGTGCTCATACTAAATACTCTTGCCACTATGGAGGAAAAACATGCGAGATGAAATCATACGCAGTGGATTTCGGCAATGAAAAATATTCCAGTGAGATAATTTCAGTCGCTAAAAGTTGTGGAGCTAATTATACTGCAAATGAAGGAAATCATGTTCATGTTAGCATTGGAAAAAAATGTGGTTGTAACTAACAATTTTTTTTATGTCTAATCTCAGAAAAATATTCTTTTTCTCTCTGTTTCTCTTTGTAGGCTCGCTTCTTTTTTGGGGTGTTTACAATATCTCTTTCAAAACTTCGGATAATGAGGGAGAAAGTGGAATTTTGAAAAAGAAAGGAGACAGTCAAATTGCCGAAAATATAGAAAAGGTGAAAAATGTTTATGACAATAAGATTTCGCTTATCTCCGATGAGGTGGTTTTATCTCCGACTTTGAGTCAATCAGGGGATAGGATAAGATATTTTTCTCCCGGAGAAGGCAGTGTTTTTGAAATTGAATTGGATGGAACGGGAAAGAAAAAAATATCCGATAGCGGAATAAAAAATCCAAGTAAAGCAATTTGGTCGCAAGACAAAAGCAAAATTATTTTAAAATTATTAAACGAAACAGACAATTCTTCGTTTTATGTTTTTGACATTGTCGCTCAAAAAACCGAAAAGATAGAAAAAAAGTTGGATGAAGTTTCTTGGCAAATTAATGCTGATCGAATTTTTTACAAATATTATAATTCTGCCACAAGAGAAAGAACACTGGATGTTTCTGATTTGAACGGAAAAAATTGGAAAGAGATAAACAAAATTTCTTATTGCGATGTTTCTTTGGCGCAAATTCCCAAAACGGGATTACTTTCTTTTTGGAACAGTGGGAAAAGCGATGAGAAGACTATTTTTGAATATGTTCCGATTGTCGGAGGAGAAAAGAAGACGATATTTTCAGAAAAATTTGGTGCGGATTATTTGTGGAGCGAATCGGGAGATTATGTTTTAGTAAGCTATATATCTCCGGAAGAGGAAGGAAAGTTGAAATTGGGAGTTATGAGTTATGCAGGGGAAGGATTCAAAAATTTGGACGTGCCTACTTTTGTTTCTAAGTGTGTTTGGTCAAAAGATGACCACTTAGTTTTTTTAGCGGTTCCTTCAGGAGTAGAAGCCAGCGCCAAGTTGCCGGAAGATTACAAAACCGGAAAAATAAAAACGGCGGACACTTTTTGGAAAGTGGATACGGTAACTGGAGAAAAAACAAGATTGGTTGAAGTGAAAGATATCAAAGAAGAATTTGACACGCAAAATTTATTTTTGAATTCGGACGAAAGCGTCCTTTTTTTCGTCAACATAAAAGACCAAAAACTTTATCGGATAAATTTATAATTCTTTATTTTTTAGGGAGGCATTTTTTAAACCTCTTTTTTATTTTCTTCAAATAAACTACAATAAGAATGAAACCGTTGAAGAATACAAAAAAATTAAAAGTGATTGTCTAGCTTTTTGGTCAATAGAAGAAATTAAAATAATTAGACTTGTTGCTTGATAAATTGCGACAACGAAATTTTTGGACATTTTGAAGCATAATTTTTTCAAACAATTTTTGCGATTTAGTTTTAGCGAAAACAATAAAATTTTTGGGAAATTTGACCAAAAGGCGGAAATTGAAACAACGAGTTATTAAGCAAAATTTCTATTGAAAAAATATGATTGCTAAACTTAAAGGAGAATTGGAATATTTTCAAGACAACTATGCGATCGTTATGATTTCCGGAATAGGGTATAAAGTTTATTTAAGCGCTTACACTGCGGGAAAGATCGCTGGGAAAAAAGAAGTTGAATTTCATATTCATACGCATGTCCGAGAAGATACTTTGGCACTTTATGGTTTTTTGGACAAAGAAGAATTGGAAATGTTTGAACTTTTGATCGCCATTTCCGGAATTGGTCCAAAGGCGGCGTTAAGCGTGCTTTCCATTGCCACACCTCAAACTATTCGCACAGCAATTCTTAACGAAGATTCTTCTTTACTTACTAAAGTTTCAGGAATTGGCAAAAAAACGGCGGAAAGAATAATTTTAGAGTTGAAAAACAAGGTGGCTGATTTAAGCGAGAAAGAAAAAGAAAATGCAACAATTGATTCAGATGCAATTGAAGCTCTTTTGACTATGGGATATACAGTGTCCGAAGCGCGTGAAGCATTGAAAATTGTTCCTCTAGATGTCAAAGATGTGGGAGCGAGAGTCAAAATAGCGCTTAGAAATTTGGGAAAGAAATAATCTTTACGAATTGCCAATTAAGCACTAATATACCAATTAAGCTTAATATAATAATTCTTGCTAATTTATATTTAAATTAGATTAGCATGCTTGTATAAAATTCTTAATTCAAAAAAACGCGGGATTAGTATAGTGGCAGTACATGACCTTCCCAAGGTTAGGGCGCCGGTTCGATTCCGGTATCCCGCTCCGTAATAAAACTTTTTTCTTTTTTCCCGACGAATTCGCGGGCGGCCGAAATGGCCGCCCATTGCGTTTTGAGAGGGGAATTAATTTCGCTCGGCGCGCCTCGCGGTTTTGCAAA
>Ga0210029_1002462_pt1 | contig 10039 bp, 10 predicted proteins | sample CryGeymeta201521_FD_183985 | JGI IMG/M metagenome (GOLD analysis project Ga0210029, IMG submission 183985) | Groundwater microbial communities from Crystal Geyser aquifers in Utah, USA - Crystal Geyser metaG 2015-21 (SPAdes) (version 2) | ecosystem: Environmental > Aquatic > Deep subsurface >... | reverse complement strand
AGAATAATGGGCTTTCTTTTAAAGAAGTAGAAGCTGGTTGACTTTCTCATCCTGGTAACTCCTTATGGTAAGTTAATATCATTACTAACCATACCATGAGTGTTACCCATGTATCTCAGCCTCCGCATACGATAACTATGCGAACTCCACCTTTGCCTGATCAGTAGCGAACAAACCGCTAACTTGTGCAACCTAGGCTACTCAGTCCCAACAAATTTAGTGTTTGTGCCACAAACCACACATTCGGGACAAATGTCATCACGGTAACACACTATTTCAAGCTGTAACCATTTTGGCAGCCTTAAGAGCAAGTCCTACAACTAAGGCCGGTGTTTGCTCAGCGGTTCGAGTACCGAAGCTCCACCATAGTGGTAATTTTATTACCACTAAGTAGTCTCTATAATTCTGGTAAAAATCATATCGAGAACCCAAGTGAAATAGCGTTTTCCCATTCCCTTGCCTATGTTTTTTGCCCATGTATCTAGACCGAGATGAACATCGACATCATTTGAACCCAATTTCGTTTTGGCATAACCTGCGGAGAGGCTTGTCCAATATTTTCCGGTATCTCTATCTTTCAGGTAATCGTCTACAGAGTGCTTGACTTTATTCCGCCATCCTTTGTAAGTCTCTACACTTGCTCCAGTTAACGCCTGGAATGTTGGGCCGGCAAAGACTACAATGTGCTTGATTCGTTCATCCTTTGTCAATTTGCCCAACTCTTCCATACCAGACCTTTCGATTTTTGCCCACAGGTGCGGTGCCGACTTAAAAAGCCTCTTCAAATCCGCCAGTTGCCTTGTTGGGATCGGGAACAAGCAGTGAAAATAGAGGAGGAAACGACTTTCGTATTTGCCCTCAAGCATCAATTTCCCTAGCAGTTTCAGAGTAGATTCGTCCCAACGTTCCAAGTTGATTCCCCCAACTGGCAAGCAGAGATAGTCGCTCTCGAACAATCGTTGCCAGAAACTTCGAGAGTGTGGTTCCGACAGAAATAATCCACGTGCAACTGAATCGGGATGTGGATTGCTAAAAAGCAGGAGAACCGGAATACGCTGGGGGTGTTCAGAACGGTTGGGATATATTTTCTCGGTGCGGTATACAAGCTCATTATTCTCAGGATTAAATTCACACAGCTTCCTTTTCTTTAGACTCGCGTATTTAGGATAGGTCTCTATTTTCTCCTTTATAGCGGCGAAGTTATCACCTAGCTTAAGGGTTCTCGACGTAATGATTCGTTTCATCCTGTTCCTCGTCCTCTCCGTAGCTCAAGACAATCGTATCGTTGTCAGGTAGAAGTTTAGCTGTGAGTTCAATTTCTTTACCGCAGTGAGGGCAACATATGTTTAAGAACTCACCTGTTGGAGTTGCCGTATGATGAATACGCATATAAGTTTCACCCATTTCGCTCCTCCTTCTGTTAATGTCCATATCAATTCTTCTCTGGCAGCATTTTACCATTTGCGTTAGGCTGTACTCAATATAGGATTAGCAACTGCTGCAACGCCGGAACAAGTTGCTTCTTCTGAAACAAAAGTTCGGGAACTGTCCAGAATGGGACTATTGGGTCAGTTCTGGCAGTAAACAAAACTGACTATTGTGCAATTTCGTCCCCGAATTTTGAATTGGCGAGCCCATAATCAATAGACTGCCTAAGGCTGTCACCCAGGGAAAGGGTGAACTCGTCATACCACACCGTGAGGCCAAGGGAGCGGAGACGTTCTGCAAGAGGCCTTGCGACAGCGTCTTTATCTTCACTTGCATGACTGATAAATATATCCCACACTTTTCGTTTCTATTTTGGCTGTTCTTGATATACATCTATTATAGTCGACTATTACACTCGATGTCATTTTCTGTACAACCTGACGAAACGTGTAGTTTAGAACTACTCAAGAATTGGGTATGTAATAGAGTTCAAGTCCAGTAAAGTGGGCGGTACGGGACGACAGACAGAACTTTTAGCCTATTATTCAACTTCAGCGTATAGTCCAACTAAAATTACGGGATTTGCTTGCCTAAATTACGTAGTTTAAGTATAATCAAGACTGACCCAAGCTCGTAGTATCTTGGTGTTGCCAATTTCATGAGGTAGCCTGCAGAAAAGACGGCTCAATGGAGGATAAAGAATGAAGACAAAGAAGGGGGAGGACCAATGGGCTCCGCTGGTTGAATCCCACCCTGCGGACCGAGTCAGCACAACAGGGACAGCATCCGGCTCTCCATCAGGGGACAGCACTGCAATCTTCGCCCAAGACCTGTTCGATGGGATTGCCCACTCGTACGACACTTGGGCGCAAGCGTTGACTTTCTTTCAGTACCTTCGTTGGCGTAGGTTCTTAGTCTCGCAAATGGCTCTTTGTCCCAGAAACCTTGTGCTCGACGTATGTACCGGTACAGCCGGTGTTGCCCTGGAGATTGCCCGCCACCATAATAGCCAAATCGTGGGGCTCGATATTAGCCACTCAATGCTGGAAGCTGGCCTCCGCGCTGTCGAGAGGAGAAGCCTAGACGGCAGAGTCCAACTTATCCAGGGCCGCGCTGAGCATTTACCCTTTCCTGATGAGACCTTCGATACGGTTGTCTTCACCTACCTGTTGCGTTATGTCCAAGACCCTGATGCAACAGTACGGGAGCTGTCTCGGGTACTGAAACCAGACGGGCAATTGCTCTCGCTCGAGTTCGGCACTCCAGAAACCTCTTGGATACGAGCTCTATGGCTAATCTACAATAGGGTCGTCATGCCCATAGTTACCATCCCCATTTCACGAGGTTGGCATCGTGTTGGCTGTTTCTTGGGTCCGAATATCTCGGACTTTTGTCAGCAGTGTCCTGTTGATCGCATCGCCGCAATATGGCGTGAAAACGGAATCCCGCTGGTAGAAACGAGACGCCTGTTTCAAGGTGTAGCCATTGTGATGTGGGGAACGAAACGAAGATAGAGACCGATAGCGAGCCGTAGTAATTACCTTATGGTGGACCACTGGACTGAAGTTGGTAACTACCTGGACTCGGTGGGACTGGGTCGACTAAAGGAAGTATAGATGCTAGACAACCTAGCTGAGCAAAGCGGAGCCTGCCGCTTGGCGTCATCCCAAGGAAGCACTACTTTGACCAAACATTGCGATGTATTGTTGGGCAAACTCACCATAGTCAAGATTTGATAACAACTATGGTTCCTTGCGCTTAACCTTTAACGTTAGCCCATCCAACCCCAGGATTTCCACATTCTCATCAACCCCCATATTGCTGCCATTGACCGATTCAGCCCTCCAATACTCGCCATTAACGATAATGGTTCCAACAGGAGTCAGTGGTTTCACCACCGTACCTTGTATACCTATCATTGCTTCTGGCCCTGTAACTGGACTCTTATGAAAACTAGGCATAACAGCCTTATGTATCATAAATACAAAAGTACCAACTACAAGCGCTGCCGCAATGGTAATCGGCAAAGGAATTCGTACTTTCAAAAACCGCAATGCTGCGATGTCGTCTAGTAATAACAGTAGAACTTTAAGCCAATCAGCGATGATTCTCTTTATGAGCTTCGTATTAACTTTTCTGCACATCGAAATCGATTGCATAACGCTGAAAGGAAACAATCCCCTCAATTCATATCTGATTATACCTCGTTCTTATTTGACTTCGCTAAGACCAAGTTTCACTTTCGTTAGCAGCCTTGGGCCATACCCAAATGGACCGAAATTCTAGGTCACATCCTGGCTGATTGCTAGGCTTTAGTATGCCAGTACAAAGGTAAGAACTATTCTTGAACTGATTGTTTTAATATGACCTCAAGGCACCATCTTTTGCGCTACATAGGGCACCCACTGTTTCCCTTCTTGCTCATATTGACAATGGTATTGCCGTTCCTTCATATTTGGAGCAGATTAAGCTGGGCATGAAAGAGTGATGAACGAGTTTGCAAAACTCTGCCCATTCAATTCACCGAGGAAATCAACGAAAACGAAGAGCCTACCAGTGACAAATTTCTTACGTGGCGTGGAGATTGAACTACGCATAACCTCTCCTCTCAAATGGGGTTGATTCTGCCGCAGTGCGGGCATCTGATGCTAGATGCCTTGAACCCGGGGGGCACCCTTAACTTAGTGCCACAGTCGCAGGTTATGGTCTTATAGTCACTGAGACGCCACAATAGGTCTGAGGTCTCGCGAGCCCGTTGGATCTCGTCTGGTTCCTTTTCTGTTACCTCTAATCCTGCTGCGCGAAGGCCAATGGCTCCGGTGGCCATGGCAGAGGCGGGCACAATCCGCCTACTCGTCTTGTGAACCTGTTGGTATGCCTGGTCGTAGTCAGCAAAAGAGGCTCCCCCAGCCATTGAGCGGAGGATACGTATTCTCTCAGAAATGGGCGGGTGGGTGCTGGTCAGGTCACTCGCCGACATACCCTTTTTACGGAAGGGATTGATGATATACATTGGCGCTGTTGCTTTGTTGGCCGATTTCAGCTGGCTGGTCGAAGCAGCCAGTTTTTCCAGCGCTGAGGCCAGTCCCTCGGGGTATCTAGTGTACAGCGCTGAGGAGGCATCAGCCAGATATTCCCTCTTCCTGGAGATGGCGAAGTAGATAAGCTGGGCTATAATCGGCGCCAGTACCATCAATACGATGGCCAGAACAAGAATTACTATTTGACCTGAGCCACCTCCCGATGAGGAACTCCTTCTGTTTCTGGCCATTCCGCTGAAGAACAGGATTCGCGTTGCATACCAGGCAAGAATGACGATGGTACCGAGAAGGACGGCGGTGATAGCCATCAATAGCACGTCACGGTTCTTTATGTGGGATATTTCGTGCCCGATGACACCTTGGAGTTGATCACGGTTGAGTTTTTGCAGCAGTCCAGAGGTGATGGCCACGGCCGCTCGATTGGGGTCTCGCCCGGTGGCGAAGGCGTTTAGTGCCGGGTCATCGATGATATAGATGTCGGGCACCTTCTCCAGCCCCGAGGCAATCTTCATCTCCTCAACTACGTTGTAGAGGCGCGGGTGGTCATCGCGGCTGATCTTTTTCGCCCGTGACAGCGCCAGCAGGATATTGTCCCCCCGGAAGAAGGCAAACAGACTCATCACTCCCCATACTACCAAAGCGATAATCAGGCCCCCGATGCCACTGTCAAAGAAGTACAGCCCCAGGAAGTAACCGACTAGGAGCAGCAATAACCCCATTCCGGCCACTAGTATTACTGATCTTGTCTGGTTAGACCTTATCTGTTCCCACATAGACTACAACATACCGGGTTAGGTGAAGCTGACCTTGGGTGCCTCTCTCTCCCCAGCTACGCTAACCTCAAAGAATTCGCTTGCCTTAAAGCCAGTCATGCTGGCTACCATGTTGGAGGGAAACATCTGGGTTCGGTTGTTATAACTGAGGACTGAATCATTGTAGTACTGGCGGGAAAAGCTTATTTTATTCTCGGTGGAGGTGAGCTCCTCCTGAAGAGCCAGGAAATTCTGATTGGCTTTGAGGTCGGGGTAATTTTCAACTACAGCGAGAAGCCGGCCCAAAGCAGAGCTTAACTCAGCCTCAGCCTTAGCCCGCACGGCTGGTCCGGAGGACGCTACCTGCTGGGCAAGGTTGCGGGCTTTGGTTATGGCTTCTAGTGTCTCCCGCTCGTACTTCATGTAGCCTTTGACTGTTTCGATAAGGTTGGGAATCAGGTCGTGTCGTCTCTTTAGCTGGACATCAATTTGTGCCCAAGCGTTCTTTACCTGATTGCGCAGCCTGACCAGCCTGTTATAGGTCACAATGAATAAGATAATAAGAATGACGACAACTCCAACAATGATGTACCATGTCATAGAACACCTCCTAAACGATTTGCACCTAGTTTACTCTAAAGAGGATTCTCCTGTCACCCGTGTCTGTCCTCCATAGTTCACTCCAGGGGCTTGAATACTTCTCCCAAGAAAGTGATGACCTCTTGCTGAGAACGCGTTTTCCCCGACGGTTTCCTGGCCAGCTGTCTTGTCAGTTGACCAAGCTCGCCACCGTCAAACCACAGTCCGTCTCCTCGTTGGCAGACATCAATCAGTATTCCAGGTTCTTGACCTATGCCTGTTTTCTTCATTTTCTGACCGCAGATCGGACACTTCCGCTTCTTCTCTGATGATTCGGCTTCTTCGGGACTGAGGATGTTGCTGAGGAACACATTCTGGCTCTCTAAGTTCATGGACTCCAGCAATAGTTCAAGTTCACCAGAATCAAACCATACGCCCTGACAGTTAGCACAATAATCAAGCTCAATCTTGTTGTACTCAACAACTATCATATCGCTCTTACAGGTAGGGCATATCATGACAGCCGCACCTCATAGTGGTTAACCGAATCGCGGTTATTTTGCATTTATATTCGCTCGTATTCCCGACCTCATTATACCTCAGCATCTGAACATTGAACAATCCGCTAGATTGGGTAATGGGAAGGCAAAAACAATATCCCTATGCCACCGGCATTCTAAGTTGCATTGTCAAGGTAGTTGCAGTGATGTATCCCTGCCCGTGCGGAATGTAATTACAACTTTTGAGAGGGAGGTGGTCCTGAGGTGGGGACGATGAGCCGTCCGCTATTCCAAACCGCATCGTGGAGCAACCAAGGCTGGCCCTGGGTTCCCCGGCCTTCGTCCCTCCTTCTACAGCTCAAAGGGATCCGTCCAGTTCATCGGCTACTGGCCTTTTACAGGCTCTGCAACGTTGTGCCCCTCTGAAGAGCGGCTTGCCGCACGAAGAACAGTGATAGCGCTCGCATTCAGCCCGGGCCCATTCCACGCAACCCTTCTCATCACCGTACTCAGCCACCTTCGCTCGCCATATGGGAATCGTCCGTGTCATCACCCGCGCACCAGTGGCAAAGCCGAAATTCTCGATCATGCCGCATGGCCATTCCCCACATTGATGGCAGGAGTAGTACCCTTTTGATTTCACGCAAGCCCGTATCGCACATATCCTGCAGTAACCGTAGATCTTCTTCGGCGGATCAGGCTGCATACAACCGAGGCATTCTGTGTCTTCAGGCTTTGTTCCATAAAGGTTCGCCATGGTCGTCTTGAGCTTCTCATTGCCGTCCCTTGTTGCGATGTAGACCCCACAGACACCGCAATACAACCCACACGGTGCCATCAGATCCTTGTTCCTGATTTCTTCCTCAGCCCACCCTTCCATAATTCATGTCTCCATAATCCGTGATATCTGTGATGATTCTACGCTGGACGCAATGTAATTACAACATTGGGCTGAATTGAGAAATTTTGTTAACTGGCGAAGATTCCCCCGTGTCCCGAAAGAAATCGGGGTGAGAGGATTTGAACCTCCGACCACCTGAACCCCATTCAGGTGCGCTACCAGGCTGCGCTACACCCCGTGCCTTATTTAATCCAATATGTTATCATAGCAAAGCTAATAAAGCAATTATCAGCGAGGATGTGACTATTGGGCAAGAAAAAGGTAACACCTGTACGAGTCCCTACAAAACACCAGGCGGCAAAATGGCAGCGGCAGAACCGCATTCGCCGCATAATAATAACTGCCAGCATTGTCTTCCTGGTCAGCATCATCAGCTATGTAATCTACGAATATTATGTTGCCCAAATCAAACCCTTCAATGAGAAAGTAATTACGGTAAACGATGTTTCCTTTGATATGAAATATTATGTAAATATGCTCGACGCCCAGACCAGGAATTTAGAACCGAATAGCACATACAGTTACACCTATGCAGTTGCTCAATATATTGAAGATGCCGAACTAATGAAGCAAGGAGCGAAAGAGCTCAATGTAACAGTGAGTGAAAAAGAGATACAAGAAATCGTCGTGGAGCAAAACTTCCCCAATGATGAAGTGTATCGAGATATAGCCAGGACTCTGCTATTAAGTGAAAACCTCTCAGAATATTTTGATTCCCAATTGCAGGGCAAAATGCTGCAGGCAAATATGCAAGTAATGCTTGTGGAGAGTGAACAGGTGGCTAACGCAGTGCTAGGCCGAGTTAGCAGTGGTGGAAACTTCACCGAGCTAGTCAGACAATTCTCTTACGATAATGTGACTAAAAAGTATGATGGCAATTTAGGCTGGCTTCCTGAAGAACTGATACCTCAAACTATCGCAGAGACCTTCAATCTTACCCCCGATGAAATAAGCCAGCCCATCTACGATAATTCAACCAGCAAGGATATTGGCTACTGGCTGATAAAGGTTAATGAAGAAGACCCCGAGAACGGGATAAATGTTAGTGCTATGTTGCTGGGCAGCGAGCAAGAGGCGCTGGAAATCAAGAGTGAGCTAGACAAAGCCAGTGATTTTAGCGAGCTTGCCAAGAGTTACTCCCAGCACAGCAGCAAATATAAAGGGGGCGAACTCGGCTGGCTCAAAGAAGAGGAAAAGGCGACAAACAATTTTAGCGACGCCTTCAATGAAGTTGCCTTCCAGCTTTCCACAGGTCAGGTGAGCGAACCAGTCAAGGATGAAACTGTCCAAACCAAAGGAGGTTATTGGATAGTCAAAGTTTGGGATAAGCAGCAGCGTGAATTGGACACGGATGCTCGGGCAGTGGTAAAAAATAAACACTTCAGTGAATGGCTTCAACTGCAAAGGGAAAATAGCACTATTGAGAATAAACTTGATAGCACGAGAATGGCCTGGGCTGCAAACGAAGTTATCAAAAGAAGGTAAATATGCAGACAAAGCGAGAGGTAAATATCGGCTTGTTAGGTCTTGGAGTTGTAGGCAGTAGCGTAGCTCATGTTTTACTGGAGAAGAAGGATGGCCTGGCAGAGCAACTGGGAGTGCCTCTGATATTAAAAAAGGTGCTGGAAAAACGCCCTGTAGGACTTGAACCCGGATTACTAACACGTAATGCCAAAGAAATTTTAACTGACCCAAAAATAGACATAGTCATTGAGGTTATTGGAGGAGAACACCCTGCCGCAGAATATATTAAGCAAGCCCTCACCAATGGAAAGCATGTAGTTACTGCCAATAAGGAAGTGATTGCTAAACATGGCCATGAGCTATTTTCACTGGCAAAGGAACACAACGTTGAACTTCGCTATGAAGCAAGCGTAGGCAGCGGCATACCGCTCATTTCCTCCTTCCAGGAAGGCTTAGCCGCCAACGATATCTCAGCCATTTATGCCATCCTCAATGGCACCACCAACTACATTTTAACCAGAATGGCGCAGGAAAAACTGGATTTCCCAATAGCGTTAAAACAAGCCCAGGAATTAGGCTATGCCGAGTCCGACCCTTCAAATGATATCGAAGGGAGAGACACAGCTTACAAATTAGTTATCCTGGCTAACTTAGCTTTGCACGCTAAACTAGACCCTCAAGAGATATACTGTGAAGGAATTTCCCACCTTGCCGCCCAAGATTTCCGCTATGCTGAAGAATTTGGTTATGTTATAAAGCTCCTCGCAATAGCTAAACGCTATGGCAACATTATCGAGGCTCGAGTGCACCCTGTTTTTCTTCCCAGGGATTCCCAACTGGCTAAAGTAGATGGTGTTTATAACGCCATTCAAGCCGAAGGCGACCTGGCTGGTAAATTGCTCTTCTACGGGGAAGGAGCAGGAGGAATGCGAGCTGCCAGCGCTATTGTTGCCGATGTGTTGACCATAGTTAGAAACAATCGCCTGGGGGTAACCGTCACGCCAGAAACAGGTATAAACGAAGAGCTAATCCTCAAGCCGATGTCAGATGTAGTGACACGCTACTACTTCAGGCTAGATGTGGCTGACCGTCCTGGCGTTTTAGCACAAATCTCCAAGGTTCTGGGGGATAATTCCATCAGCATTTCATCGGTGATTCAGAAAGAGAGCAACCGAGCAGCTCAGACTGCCGAGATAGTCATCATAACCCACCCGGCAAGGGAAAATGCAGCGCAGAAAGCCATTGAACAACTAAAATTGTTAACTGTGGTGAACCAAGTGAGTAGCTTTATCAGGATTGAGGAATGAAGCAAGGTGTTCTCGCTAGATACCGCCACCTGTTGCCCGTCACCGCGGCCACCCCTATAGTAACGCT
>Ga0210029_1002460_pt1 | contig 10046 bp, 9 predicted proteins | sample CryGeymeta201521_FD_183985 | JGI IMG/M metagenome (GOLD analysis project Ga0210029, IMG submission 183985) | Groundwater microbial communities from Crystal Geyser aquifers in Utah, USA - Crystal Geyser metaG 2015-21 (SPAdes) (version 2) | ecosystem: Environmental > Aquatic > Deep subsurface >... | reverse complement strand
GCCGGGTGATGAGATAAACTTCGGCCTTACCCTGATCGGCAGGTCCATAGATTATCTTCCTTATTTTGTTTACACATTTGATGAGCTTGGAAAGCTTGGCATAGGGAAGGGCAAGGCAAGATACGAGTTGAAAGAGGTACGTTGCGAGGGGAAGCAGATTTATAATGCTGAAACCAAAACCCTCAAAGCTTTTGAAGCTGCCTCTTTAGATGTGGGAATCCCCACTTTGGAAAAGGGGGGCGAGGGGGGATTTTTTAATAAACAATTAACCCTCAACTTTCTCACCCCTACCCGAATCCTTTACAACGCCCATCTCACCATCGACCTCGAATTCCATATCCTTATAAGAAATCTCCTAAGGAGACTTTCACTCCTTTATTATTTCCACTGCAACGGCGATTCATCTAAATGGGATTTCAAGGGGATCATTGAACAGTCCAAAGAAATTAAGGTTAAAGAAAAAAATTTAAAGTGGTATGAGTGGGAACGGTATTCAGGGAGACAGGAAACAAGATTGAAGATGGGAGGGTTTGTGGGAGAGATAACATTTGAGGGAGATATCGAACCGTTCATGCCTTTCATTAAAGCCGGAGAGGTTTTGCATGTGGGCAAAGGGACGGGTTTTGGGCTGGGGAAATATTGTATAACCCCACCCGGCCTCCCCTTAACTTAAGGTGAGGAGATAAGATTCCCCCTCTTGGGTTAAGAGGGGGTTAGGGGGAGTTACTTTAACAGAAAGATTCAAAAAACTATGTTCATCCGTAACGACCCTAAACTCAAGAAAAGGCGTAAGGAACTCAGGCAGAATCAGACAGAGGCTGAAAAATTGCTCTGGTCTCAATTAAGGAACAACAGGTTCTATGGTGTCAAGTTTTTCCGTCAGTATAGTATTGGACCATATGTCCTTGATTTTTACAGCCCGACACTTCGGCTTGTGATTGAGCTCGACGGCGGTCAGCATTCCGAACAGGAGCAACAGGAATATGATGAGAACCGTTCTGAATATTTGAAATTACATGATATGGAGGTCATACGTTTCTGGAACAACGAAGTAATGCAGAATATGGAGGGAGTCTTGGTGAGGATTGCGGAAAAGGTAACTCCTCCCGACCTCCTCTTAGCTTAAGAGGAGGTGATAAGATTCCCCCACTTAGGGTAAGAGGGGGCAAGGGGGCGTTATCCTCCAATACACTGAAAAACATTGTCGAAATATTGTTTTCCTTGAAGGGATACAGCAAAAGGTTTATGCTTGACTTATGAAAGAGTCAAATTTCAAAGAAGTCCTTATCTTTGTGGCAGGGACTACACCTCAGATAATCACAGAAACTATCTATGCCTTAATTCATCAGGACCCTCCAATTAATCCTGATGAAATCTATGTAATCACAACAACACATGGAAAGCGACTTATTAAAGAGAATCTTATTGATTCCGGAAGATTTAAAGAGTTCTGTAAAGAATTCAATGTTCCTGAGAATATCTTAGATGAGGATTCTATTGTGATTGTTAAAGGGCATAATGGTAATCCGCTCGATGATATAAAAGAGGCAGATGATAACAAGTTTCTTGGAGACTTTATTACGAGTTTTGTAAGAGACAGGGCTGGTGATGATAAGACAAGACTTCACTGTTCCCTTGCAGGAGGGAGAAAGACCATGAGTTTTTATATGGGTTCAGCCCTTCAGCTATTCGGAAGACCATGGGATAAGCTTTATCATGTACTGGTCACGCCTGAATTTGAATCAAACCCTGATTTTTATTACAAGCCAAAGAAAGACAGGGTTCTAACCTCCCTTAATCGATCTTTAGATAAGGTTCTTACTTCCAATAATCCCCCCTTAGATAAGGGGGGAAATGGGGGGTTAAAGGAACTGCACACAAAAGATGCTCAAATCTTCCTTGCGGAATTGCCATTTATACGAATAAAAAACAAGATTCCTCTCAATGGGAAGAGCTTTAAAGAGCTTGTTGAAGAGGGGCAAAAGGAAATAGATACGTCACTTACACAACCTTTTATTTTTATAAACCTAAAAGAAAGGGTGGTAACCATTGGGGAAAAGGATATCGAATTTAAACCGTTCCACCTTGTATTCTATGCTTATTTACTCAAGCAAAAGGTCGAAAAATGTCCATATCCTGAAAGAGCTTATTGTCATGATTGTACCGATTGTTTCCCTCAGTTAAACGATCTTTCGACACCAAAGGTTACGGAACTATTGTCAAGAGATTATGAAATTATCTACGGCCCTCATTCAGGTCATGTAGAAAATTACCGCAGGCAATGGAAGGATGGAATAGATGCTGCAAAGCTCCGTTCTGATAGAAGCAAAATAAATAGAGAAATCATGGAAAACCTTGGAAATGAAACACTCTCTACTTATTACACAATATCTTCATTGAGGAAATATGGCGGTACAAGATTTGGAATAAGGGTGGAGAAGGGAAAGATAAGGATAGAGTGAGGAGATAAAATGACAGACTTTAATCAAAAAGAATACCAGGCCGTAATCCTCGGCGCATTGCTACATGTCGACAGATCCCGATTTTTCGGGGATGTGGGGATTATTTTGAATCTTGAATTTATGTTCCCTTGAAAGGAGCGGAAATGATAAAAATTACATTTGAAATCGAAACCATTACACCGATGTTTCTGGCTGGGGCAGATCAGAGTAAGGCGGAGTTGCGGGCTGCGAGTATTAAAGGGCTGTTGCGCTTCTGGTGGCGGGCTTTGCAGGCTGGAACTAAGATAGACGAGTTGAAGAGGGCAGAAAACAAGATATTTGGTAGCAGTGATGAAGGTATTGGAGCTTCCAAATTCAGCATTAGAGTTACTCAGCCTGACAAGCCATTTTTAACGAACTTTAAAAAAGAAACAAAAGGCCGGCCGGATCCCGTGGGATACCTCTTTTATTCAACATTTATGCAAACAGGGAAGGAGCGTCCCTACTTTCCTAAAGGAAGTAAATTTACGATTACTTTGTCTTCACGCGAAGCTCAATATCTGAAAATTGCTGCTGCCTCTTTATGGATATTGGTTTATCTCGGCGGTCTGGGAACCAGATCTAGGCGTGGCGCGGGGAATGTTGTAATAAGCAACCTTCAAGATGCAGGAGAAGTGCTCAACAGCACAGGATTGGATTTTATTCCAAAAGGCAACAAAGCAGAAGAAGTTGCTGAATGGATAAAAATTAATTTTGCAGCGGTAAAAAAAGTTATATTCGACCACAAAACAATGTTTGTATCCGAATATTCCAACCTGAGTTTTTCGAGATTTGTAATCGGCAATAATTATTTCACAACATGGAAAGATGCTTTAGGAGAAACAGATTTTAAAACATTTCGTGATAACAATAAAGCAAGGATTTTTGAGACGGCGGCCTTTGGAATACCAATTCTCCACAGAAACAGGAGAACAAGAGTCAAAGGGAGAGCCGAAAATATCACTATTAACCCCACTATTAACCGGAGAAGTTCTCCTGTCTTATTTAAAGTGATAAAAGTCAATAATACTTTCTATTGGTTTGTCCTAAGGATTGCGGGAGAATTTTTACCGAAAAGCGGCGTAATAACTGCGGATGGAGATGCAAAGAAACCGGACTATGGAATTATTGATGAATTCTGGACAGAACTAAAAAAGAAGGGCAACCCACATATACTTTCAATGCCTGCCACACTTGAGCATATTATAGGCGAGATTAAAAAGGAAGCTAACCCTCAGAGAATCATTCTCTTTGGTTCCAAGGCAAGGGGGGATTTTCATAACCGTTCCGATACAGATATTGCGGTTGAATCAGAAAAACAGTTGAGTGGCTCAACGCTCAATGGAGCCCTGGATGTGGTTAACCTAAAAGCAGTGGATGAATCGCTGAGAAAAAAGATAGAAAAAGAAGGAGTGATTATTTATGAGAGAAAGGGTTAAGAAATACTTTAATGATTTTGAAACTGCGCTGAGAAACCTTGAAGCAGGAATTGAACAATCAAAAGACGACCTTGATATTGACGGCACAATAAAGCGCTTTGAACTGTGCTATGAGCTTTCATGGAAGCTTATCAAGGAATATCTTGCTGATATGGGAATCATCTGCAATAACCCTCGGGATTGCTTTAAGAGCGCCTTTACAAATGATCTGCTTGACAGTGAAGAAACATGGCTCAAGATGATAGAAGACCGGAATTATTTAGTCCACACCTATACCTTTGAGAAGTCAAGAAAGACATTTGAGCGCATAAAAGGCTCTTATGTAGGCTCATTGAAGTATCTATATAAAGTGATACAACAGAAAAGTGCAATAGAATAATATGGACAATAAACTTCTTATAAAAAAGATTCAGGCGATTCTTCATGACCCGCCTGAAAAGCCTATCATACTCGGCAAGATTGGGCATGAGGGAAGGGCTAAAGAGATAATGTCTGAACTCGGACTTTTTGACGAGGCAAGGATCCCAGAAGATGTCAGAACTGCTGATCATATAGCATCAGCCGCTGACCGGATTAATCTGCCCCAAAACGAGCATTTCGTAGCCGACTTTTGCCGGAAGCCCGTTATCATTCATCCATTATCGGGAAAAGAGTTTGATCTTAAAAGTCTGGCGCAGGTGGACATGAAAGACGTCACATCTACGGTGGACAGGGCGATTGTCTATCTTGAAGACAAATATAAAGATGACAATGAACGAATCTATCTTGCTTTATGGAGAGAGCTTGTTGAGCGATTGAAAGCGGACCCCAAAGACGCTGCAAAACTTGGTCAGTTATGGGAACTGCTTCCTGCTGATACAAGGATTCCGGATCATTCAATCTGGGAGCACAAGCGGGTAACATCTGCAATCGCAGGGGCTTTGCCAAAGCCAGCTTTTCTTCTGTTTGCAATTGGTCCGGTTCAGGAATTTATCGCCACTGCCCGGAAGACTCAGGACTTATGGGCGGGGAGTTACCTTCTATCGTATCTTTCATGGTGTGCGATGAAGGTTGTATCTGAGGAATTTGGTCCCGACAGCCTGATATTTCCCGACCTGTGCAGGCAGCCATTTGCAGACTTATGGCTTATTAATGACAAGGGGTTATGTCTTGAAAAGCCCAATTTTGGAAAGGAAGAACTTTCATCTCCTACACTTCCAAACCGTTTTCTTGTAATTGTTCCTGCTGCTTCAGTCAGAGATATTGCAGAAAAAGCAAAGAGAGCGGTAATAGAGTCTTTTCAGTCCGTATGCCTGGCGGTAAAAGAAAAGATGGCGGCAACCCTTCGGATAAACTCTGACGAATGGGAAGGTATCTGGCAGAGGCAAACAACAGATTTCATAGAGACCTACTGGGCTGCAACTCCTTTTGAAGATGTGAAAGACCTTGCAGGTTTTATCAGCGAATATAAACAGTTGATGGGAGTTACTGGCAATTGGGAGTTTGACAATTTGCTAAAGGCTTACGAAAAAGGCTTTACGCCTAACATCGGCACTGCTTATGGACAGATATATAGGCTTACTGAAAAAACGCTTGGAAGCAGAAAAGCTGTCAGAGACTTTAACCAACAAGACGAGCCGAATCACAAATGCACTCTGTGCGGAGTAAGAGAGCCCGTGCATCCGGGGATGCATAAGGATCAAAGCTGCACCAAAGAATTCGGGGCATTAAAAGGTTTTTGGCAGGATAAGGTTATGCCTGCCTTCCCGCAAATAAGACGGTCAGAAAGGCTGTGTGCGGTGTGTTCAACAAAGCGGTTTGCGGCGTCTCATTTTTTCAGGGAGAAATTGGACTATAACATTTCCAATGCTTTCCCTTCTGTCAGTATGATTGCTACAGCTTCTTTCAAGGAAAAGATAATTAAGAATCTTGGGAACCCGGAACTGTACACAAGAGTCAATGAGTTCATAAATCATTTGGGGGAATTATTTAAAGGCAATGAAGTCCGCATGAATGGCGAATCCCTCCGAATGGTATACGGCATGTGCTTAAATGAGAAGACCGTAAGCATTAATATCAGAGAATTGGCTTGCAAATTAGCTTCATTGGAAGGAGATTGGCTTTATGAGGATTCATTCCGGGATTCTTTGAAGGATGAACTACTTACTAACTTTTCAGAAAATGCTCTTGGTAATGCACGTAAATCTTTACATAACCTAATCAATGCAGCAAAGAAACTCGGTATTGATCCACCCTCAAAATACTACGCTGTTCTTCTTATGGACGGTGATAACATGGGTAAATGGCTTTCGGGAGAAATTGCGCCGACGATAGGAGAAATACTGCATCCTACTGTAAGGAATACCCTTCTTGACAATGACAGCGGATGGAGCGAATTGCTGAAACAGCAAAGACCCCTTAATCCATCTCTGCATCTTGCAACAAGCAAGGCATTGAGAGACTTCTCGCTTCATGTGGCAAGGGAGATTGTAGAAAAAGATCATCTCGGCAAACTTGTTTATGCAGGCGGGGATGATGTGCTGGCGTTTGTGAATCTTAGGGATTTGTCAAAGGTGATGGCAAAGTTAAGGGCTTATTTCTCTGGTAGTTTAAAAGTGAATAAGGAAACGAATAAGGTTAGCATTGATTTTCAGAATGGTTCCGGATTTGTACCTATTGATGACGAGGGGTATCCTATAAATGTTGATAAACATGAAAAGCACATTAATGGTTTCAGGCTTTCTATGGGCACTAACGCAACAGCAAGCATGGGCGTTGTGATCGCTCATCATAATTCAAACCTTTCACAGGTTCTTGATGAAGTCCGGCGCTGTGAGAAAGAAGCAAAGAAACTCGACGGCAAAAATGCCTTTTGCATTGCCCTTGCAAAACGAGCTGGCGGCACTGTGGATGTAAGTTCTAAATGGTTCTACGAGAATCTTCCCCACTTTGAAAAAGGGGGGCAAGGGGGGATTTTTGAGACAATCCCTATTCTCCGCGACTGGGCTGACGCCTTTTACAAAGACTATATGTCGCCAAAGATTGTCTACACCTTCAGGACTGAGACAATAGGGTTAGAGGGCTTACCTGCTCAGGCGGTACAGCATGAACTGCTTCGTATAGCCAACAGACAGAGGGATAAGAAGGCTAAAGATTTTGATAAAAAAGCTATGGAAAGGCTCGTTGAAGGCATTATGAATCTACACGCAAGCGGGCTTTCGCTTGATGACATCAGCAAGTTCCTGTCTGTGACAGCGTTTCTTGGAAGGGAGGGGAACAGATGAAATTATTTATAGAGCCGAATGATGTTTTGATGTTCCGAGACGGAAGACCGTTTGCAGGAGGAGACGACCATTTTGCAAGAGGGATATTTCCACCTTCACCTGCAACTATTTACGGTGCTCTGCGCTCTCATATTTTGAGTAATTGTTGGTCAGAGTTTAATAAGTTCGCATCTGAGCCGGAACATATCCGTGATGATGTTAAACAAGAAATCGGTACGCCCGATGAATTAGGTTCTATTGCAATTACTCATTTCACATTGGCAAAAAGAAACGGCAACGGCATTGAGCAGTTTTTTCCCATGCCAAAGGATATTGTGAAGGAGAAGAGTAACTCCCCTTGCCCCTCTTTGCCAAAGAGTGGAATTTCAGAAAAAGAAGAACTGCATATCCTTAGACCAACAAGTTTTTCAGGAAGCAGGACGATTATAGACCTGCCGCAAGGATTAAGCAATATGTGGAATCCAACAGAAAAACCGATGGAAGCGGTATCCGGCTTTCTATCGTCAAAAGAGATGTGCAATTATCTCCTTGGCGCCGCTCCTTCAATAACTGAAACTGATATGCTGTTTCAAACAGAAGAACGCACCGGCATACAGAAAAGCAGGAAGACGCGAAGTGCTGAGACAGGCAGACTTTATAGCGTTGAGTATTTCAGATTGAAAGAAAATACAGGCTTTGCCGTTGAAGTTGAGAACACTAAGCTCTTGCCGGAGTTAGGCACGTCCGGCATGTTACGGCTTGGCGGAGACAACCGCTCGGCAAGATATACTGTGGAATCATGGACTGAAATTCCGGTTGAACCGATTAAAAAGAAGATCACTGATACCAAACTCTTCAAACTCGTGCTAACAACTCCTGCAATATTCAAACAAGGCTGGATGCCTGATTGTATAAACGCCGATACCATGCAAGGGCAGATAGACGGCATTGGCATAAAGCTGACAGGCGCATGTATCGAGAAACCGATTGGCATAGGCGGCTATGACTTTGTAAAGAATCAGCCGAAGGTGATGAAGAAGGCTGTCCCTGCCGGAAGCGTTTATTATTTTGAATTAATAGAGGTCAATGGTGGCAGCCTTTTTGAAAAACTGTGGCTTAAATCAATAAGCGACGAAAGAGCCCAAGAGGGCTTTGGAATAACCTTAATAGGAGGGTATTAATATGTTCAAGGAAGCAAAGGTAATGTTCATCTATACGGAATCGTCGCTTCACTGCGGAAGCGGTACAAGTCTCGGCGTAATTGACCTGCCGATACAGAGAGAGAAATACACGGATTATCCTGTCTGTCAGGCATCAGGAATTAAGGGCGTGGTGAGGGAATGGTTTGAGGTCAATAAAAATGGGAACGGAGATAACGAAAAAATTAAATATACCTTTGGTCCCGACTTCGGAAGGGGTGACAGCGATGCACATGCAGGAGCGGCTACATTTACGGATGGAAGACTGCTGCTTTTCCCTGTGCGCTCATTAAACGGTGTCTTTGCCTATACCACTTCTCGTTTTGCATTGAGCAGGCTTAAAAGAGATTTGGAGATGGCAAAAGTACCGGATGTTAATTGGACTATTCCAGCGGAGTCAGAAGATAAAATTATCGGCATTCAGGAAAGCAAGATAAAGGACAGTAACAGCAAAGTTGTTCTTGAAGAATATGCCTTTGACTTTCAGGCAGATGAAAGCGTTAAGGCAATCGCTGAATGGATTGCCGTAAATGCAATCCCAAAAGGCGATGAATATGATTTTTGGAAGAATAAAGTCAAGACAGATTTGCTTATCCTGCCCGAGAATGCCTTCAGGGATTTTGTGAAACTTTCAACCGAGGTGCAGGCGCGGATTCAGATAGAGAATAAAACCAAGACGGTTAAGAGTGGCGCGCTATTTTATGAAGAGGCTTTGCCGTGCGATTCCCTGCTTTACTCCGTAATATTGGCGCATGACCCTGCATGTGATACAAAGGAGAGACCCGATGGACTGAAAACAAGCACCGACGTTATGACGTTTTTGAGTGGAATAGATAAAGAGCGGCTTCAATTCGGCGGAGACGCAACCATCGGCAAGGGAATTGTTAATATTAATTTCCTGAATGGGAGGGGATAGGATGATTACCTCAAAAGAGCAAGAAAGAGCAAAGAAGGCTTGGGATTTGGTTAATGAAACTCCTAAAACTGTAATTGATAAATATGCGTCTTTAGCCAAGAGCGCACCGGTAATGATACTTACAAATGGTTTGGGGCAGACTCTCGCCTTTTTTATTTCGAAGGCTAATGGCAGAAATGAATATAGCCTGCTTTACAAGCATATTAACGAATGGCTTGACGACAACATACCATGGACCCCAAATGAAGATATCGGAAATGATTTGATTGAAAAGGTGATAAATGAAAATTCACAAATCTATAGAAAAGTGACAGAGGAAGCCTTGGCTTTTCTTTCTTGGGTCAAGAGATTTGCAACTGCATTATCGCCTGATGAGAAGGAGGATATCTGATGAAACTGCCAGTGCCCTCAGATACAAGATCAGTCCTAATGCCACAAGCAAACAATATGATTGGAGTGTTGAAAACAAGCAATCTCGGACTATTATTCAATAAGTTTGTATTTGCGTGGTCTGATAATTGGACAACAGAGGAGAAAATTAATAGAGAAAAGGTCAATTTAAAAGCAGCTTTTATTGAAAAGGTAAAAGAGAACGGCACTTATTCAACTGCAAACAAAGAATTGATTTCTTCTGTGCAGAGCCGCCAAAAGGCTATACTCCAAAACCTTCAATCCTCCGGCTGGCATGTTGAACCCTTTAATGCAAAAACCGATAGCCGTCTCATCATCGGTCTTGGCGGCACAAGCGTAATTGAAACAGGCATGACGCT
>Ga0210029_1002432_pt1 | contig 10117 bp, 9 predicted proteins | sample CryGeymeta201521_FD_183985 | JGI IMG/M metagenome (GOLD analysis project Ga0210029, IMG submission 183985) | Groundwater microbial communities from Crystal Geyser aquifers in Utah, USA - Crystal Geyser metaG 2015-21 (SPAdes) (version 2) | ecosystem: Environmental > Aquatic > Deep subsurface >... | reverse complement strand
TTCGGAGCTTTTTGTTTTATGCGCGGCATGTTTACGGCGTAATCAAAAATAATTGCCGTCTGGCCGGAAGCGAAAGCGTCAAGCGAGTTCGGGAGTTTGTCGTTCCAAGCATAGACATTGGATTTGAGGCTGGCAAAATCGGTGTAGAATCGCAAGGCCGACTCTCCGGGATTATAAGCCGACCCTCCAACCGTAATTGACTCATCAAAAGCCGCTTCTTTGCCGTCGTCGCTAATCATTTTAGTGCCGACCTGAAGCATTAATAAACTCAAAATATCCGCGGCGTTATTAACATTATTAGCCGTGCCGATGGCGGCGCCGGATTTCGTTAGATTGCCAAATTTATCTTTATCCGACAATTTCTGAACGACCTTGATAAAATCATCCCAAGTTTTCGGCGGCGTCGCAATGCCGGCAGTGTTAAACAAATCTTTGTTATAAAACATTGCCAAGACATCGGTCCAAACCGGCAGGGCGTAAATTTTATTTTGGGAAACAAAATCAACAGTGGCAACATCGGGAAAAGTCTCCTGAAAACTTCTTAAACTCATCAACGTCTCTGGAAGGGGAGAAATTTTATTGCCATGCTTAGCAAGCCACGAAGAGCGAAACATTATGATATCCGGCGTTTTGCCGGAAGCTATCGCTTCAATTAAATCCTGCTCATAAGTATCGGGGTTCATTTGAACATAATTAAAGAAAATATTATTATTATTTTTTCTGTAAGCGTCAAAAATCGGCTGCCAAGCCGCTGAATCGTCAAAAAGCCCCCAAAATTCCAATGTTACTTGCGGCGCTTTAGTCGGCCGCGAACCGGGTAAAATACCAAAGAAAACCGAGGCTAAAAGCAAAATAATAACGACAATAGCGCTGACCATTATTATCTGACTTCGAGTCACTTGATAGTTTCCAATCATCATGTGTTTAGTGTTTAGTGTTTAGTGTTTAGTGACTAGTCGCTAGTGGCTAATTTAATAAAAACAAATCCGTAGTGATGACTGCCGGCATTAATTGGTTTTGGTTCGCCGAACCCCTTTGATATAATAAGTTGTTTTAGCTCTTCTTCTGAAAGCCGGTACTCTTTTTGGGGCCCGAGCGCGATATAGGGCTTCCATTCAACAACCACTAGTTCTCCGTTTTTTTTCAAAACGCGGTAGGCCTCGTTTATTAATCCGGATTTATCCGTAACTTGAAACAAGACATTGGCGATAAAAACCATGTCGCAACTTGCGTCTCCAAGGGTAGAACCGTTTGGTTTTTCTAAATCCCCCCTGATTATTTTTATATTAAACAGACCCTCAAGTTTTGCTTTTGACCGTATTGCTTCCAAGGTTTGGGACAGAATGTCAATAGCAAAAACTTGACCGGAAGGTCCCACTTTTTTAGCAAAAGCAACGGAAAAAAAACCATGTCCGGCGCCAAAATCAGCAATTGTCATATTTTGCTTAATATCAAACTGACCGACAATTTTCTCAACATTTAAAAACCCCTTATCGTCCATATATTATTAATTCTACAACAAAACAGCCAAACAGACTATCCACACAATTTTTTAGCAGCTTCCAAAATTTTTTCGGCAGTTTTTTCTCCAATACCTTCTGCTTTAATTAAATTATCAATTGTTGAATTCAAAATATCTTCTGGAGTGTTAAACCCAGCGTTGCGCAAACTTTCCGCAGTTTTTTCTCCAACACCCTCCAAATCTTCCAAACATTTACCTTTTTTAAGGCCTTCGACGGTCAAAGTCGCTCCAACCACATCGATCTTCCAGCCAGTTAATTTGGCGGCTAACCTCACATTTTGGCCGGCTTTACCAATTGCTAAAGACAATTGGTCTTCCGGAACAAAAACTTTTGCTGTGTGCCGACGGGGCGCGGTTTCAATTTTTGTCACTTTAGCCGGCGACATAGCATTAGAAACAAAAACGTCCGGGTCTTCTGACCATTCAATAATGTCTATTTTTTCGCCGCCAATTTCTGAAATAACAGCTGCCACCCGAGTGCCTTTTTGCCCAATGCAAGAACCAATCGGATCAATTCCTTCTTCATTTGAAGTCACAGCAATTTTGGTGCGATTGCCGGCTTCGCGGGCGATTGATTTAATTTCAACCGTGCCGGCACCAATTTCAGGGACTTCAAGTTCAAAAAGCCGAGAAATCATTTTTGGATGAGAACGCGATAAAACTATACCCGGCCCTTTGGGGTCGGAATTAACCGACAAAATATAAAATTTCATTCTGGTACCGACGTAATATCTTTCGCCAAATACCTGTTCTTCCCCTGGGAAAACAGCAACGGTTTTCCCCAAATCAATAAAAATATTATGAGGCTCGATTCTTTGAATAATGCCACTTGCGAGTTCGCCTTCTTTATCTTTATATTCATTCCAAACTGCCTCCCTTTCGGCCTCGCGGATTCTTTGAACAATAACCTGCTTGGCAGTCTGGGCAGCAATGCGGCCAAAATCCTCGTGAGTCTCAAGCAGAAATTCAATTTCGTCGCCAACCATAATGTCTTTTTTTGTTTTTTTGGCTTCATCAAGCATGATATGCCTTTCGGCATTAAATCTAATTTTCTTTTCCCCTTCTTCCTCTGGCTCCGCCGAAATTTCTTTTTCCTCTTCACCTTCCGGTTTTAACATTGACTGGTCAACAACAATTTTAATTTGGGAGAATTTTACATCTCCTGTTTTTGGATTGAATTTAGCCCTTACAATTTGGCCTTTTTCGCCGTATTCTTTTTTATAAGCCGCGGCCAGAGCTATTTCTATGGTTTCAAGGACTTTCTCCGGAGATATACCTTTTTCCTCAGAGATTTGGCCCAAAGCCGAAGCAAATTGTTTTAAATCCATATTCTTAATAAATAAGTCCGCACTCCGGCGGACCAAAAATCACAACTGAACTAAGTATGCTACTTAAATAAGTTTATACCATAAACAAACATCTGTCAATGTTTTGGTGCAGTATTCTTGAATTAGTCCGAACGCATTTTGCCGCCTGCGGCGGCGAGAACTCCCCGCGAAAAATCCGAAAGGCGGCGGAGCCGCACCGCTAACAATTTCAAGTTTTTCTTTGACGGCGAATAAATTTGAGTTTGCGAAGCAAACACCAAATGTATGATAACGAATTTTCAAAAATTAAACAAAGAGAAAGCCCGCCAGAGGTCCTTTAGACATGGCGGGCTGGTGCTGGTGATCGGGTTACTTCCTGAACTCACTCGGGTAGATGACAGTCGTCTCCCAGTCGTCCGGCAGTAGCCTAAGCTCCACAGCCCAGCTACCGATACCGTCGAGAAGAAACTGCCACTTCGCCTCAGTCAGTTCATCGATCTCGAAACACACACAGGAGACCGGCTTGTCGTGGTTTTCCCAAACGCTCTTGTGAGCGAGGTAGCCACGATGCATTACGGTCGTCATGCCAGCGTTTCGGAGGATCGACGGGTTTCGGTAGCAGTATCCCGCTACTTCACCCAAGATGTACTTCCGATCGTACGGCTCGTAGTTTTCACCGATTTTGTCAAGAACAACGATCTTCTTCGTCATGTTAGCTCTCCTTTGTTTGCTTGGCGGAATTGCCAAACTTGCATCGGAGCGCTTACCCGCTTGCCTCCACGAATGGAAGGGATGAAGGGTAGAGAACCATACTTCCTCAAAGTCCTGATTATCTGTACAGACTATGAGGTGCCGGGACATACCGGGATTTTTGGTCGCCTTGCAATGGTCGTGCGGCTGTGGACGCACGTATCGCTCAACCAAGCTCTAACGTACATACTAGCATACCTATGTATTCTTGTCAAGCGCAACAGAAAAAGCCCATATTTTAGGGCTTTTTCTGGGTTTTCGTATTGGATTAAAAAATTTTCTTTTCCCAAAATTAAAATATGGTTCGAGCCGACATTTGGTGCTCTATTCTGAAAATAGTTCGAATATTTTTTGCCGCCGAAGGCGGCGAAGGCAAACCCCCCGATTAGTCGGCAACTATTGGGTTGAACCAACAATAAAACGGACAAAATAATCAGGCATATCTTTGATTGCGCTCTTTACACTAAGAGCAACTTCTCCATTGCCGTCAAATTGGCAGTAATACGACCAACATTCCGGAGTGGATTGGCAACCTGTCCCGGAAGATCCGCAATTGCCGAGCCGGACTGCTCTTGCATTGCCGGATACGGTTGAGAATTTGAGATTATGCTCTTCGTCAGGATAAATGTCTTTAGGAAGATTAATAAAAAGTCGCGTCGTTGCTACAATTTTCTGTGTGGAGTTGTGTGGAATTGCATTACACGCAGCTAGTTTTTGCTCAAAAGAAACGGCATTTGTTGAAGTTGTGATGGTAAGCGTATCAAGCATTTGATTTAATATACTCATCGCTTTCGATTGGTCAAATTCCGTGGCGGTGCCCGCCGGATAATTAGCGATATTGCCGGTATGAATAGTTTGCACAGCTTCAAAACAGCGGCCATCAACCAAGACACGATAAATCTTTGAATCGTAGACGCTACCCGCAGCTAAATCTTGAAAGGTATCAGTATAAAATATTCTTCCATTAATTAGTTGAGTGTCAGAAAACTTTGCACTGGCGGCGGGAAGTTTCATATGGCTGGGTTTTTTGTAGCAATTATCTAGTGACGGTTTATCGGTTCCTATAGAAATAGTAAGATATGCGCCACCATAATTTGTTCTCGGTGTCTGGAATGCGTCTTCGGGAAAAGCCAGCTGTACCGCAGGGTCGCCGATTAAACCGCCAGAGGCGCTATCACCTCGCAAAACGTCAAAATCTCTCGGATACTGCAGTTTATAACTGAAATTTTCTCCGGTAGATTTTGAATAGAAATTATCAGTCCACGTTTTCCATTCGTTCGGGGCATAATTTATCTCCGGCGCACTCGGGATGTTTATAGATGGCGTTTTTGATTTCTCTTTTATTACAAGCCCCGTATAAAGAAGCGATCCAAAAAGAAAAATTATAACGACAATAAGTATTTTATTGATTTTAGTTTGATTCATATGATTAAAAATTTTCTTTTCCCAAAATTAAAATATGGTTCGAGCCGACATTTGGTGCGCGGGAGAGGACTCGAACCTCCACGCCCTTGCGAGCACCAGCCCCTCAAGCTGGCCTGTCTACCGGTTTCAGCACCCGCGCGTATATTTTCTATAGTTTTTTACCCTCTATTTTAAGAGCTTTTTCTATTTTTAAGCGCTTCCGAGACAAACAAACAATACCACTATTGTAATATATTTTTGGTAATAATTTCAATGATTCCGCTTTCGCGTATTTTAATTGATATGTCGATTTTTTAGAATCTCTTGCGATATGGCCTTTTATTTTTGAGAGTTTAAACAATTTATTTCTGATCCAATCAATGTGTCCTTTGCTTGCTGAAATGAAAACGGTGTAAAACATAAAGCTGGATTTCCATCTTGGATCCCAAAAAGTCCGTTTTTGTTATTTTGAGTTTTCAAATTTAGGCCGCCGGAGTTTCTTCGGTAACTGACACGGTTTCTTCTTTCGCCGATTCCGGCGCTATCACTTCAGCAAGTTCTACCTGCTTCATTTTTGCTTTTTTGCCAATTCGGCCCCTTAGATAATAAAGTTTAGCGCGTCGCACTTTTGCCTGGGACAAAACTTCAATTTTTTCAATGGTCGACGCGTGCAACGGAAAAATTCTTTCAACGCCGATGCCGCTTGAAATTTTTCTAACGGTAAAAGTACCTATTTTGCCGCGGCCGTGTTTAATTGCAATAACCACGCCCTCAAACGCTTGGAGTCGTTCCTTATCGGCCTCTTTAATTTTCTGCCAAACTCGCACTTTCATCCCAGATTTCAATTCCGGCATATTAGTTTTTAAATTGTTTTTATCAAATATTTTTATTTTATTCATACGCTTACGCTATTTCGTACTATTATTGATTATTTCGGTAATTCGGTCAATACCGAAGACAAATCATCCGGCAAATCTGTTTCAAATACAAGTGAACGGCCCGCCTGCGCAGGCAGGTCGGCAGGTAAAGAGAATTTTAAATAAAAAGCGTGAAGAAATTGGCGAGTCAAACCTTCCGGTTTTTTCTTGTTTTTGCCATAAATTTTATCTCCAGCAACCGGGTGTCCCAAAGAAGCAAGGTGAACCCTGATTTGGTGCGTCCTGCCGGTTTTCGGATAAACTTCAACCAAAGAAAAATCCCTAAATTTCTTAACCACTTTATATTCTGTTATGGCCAACTTGCCTTGAATATTTTTTTCTGATTTTTTATTCGGCCTCACAACCATTCTTTTTCTGAAATCCTTCAAAGATCTCGTTAGTTCCGAAACTATTTCGCCTTTTTCTTTTGGATGGCCCCAAACTAAAGCGAAATATTTTTTAATAACTTTTCCCTCTTGCCATTCTTTTTTTAAAAATTCAAAAGTTTCTTGGTTTTTAGCAACAACCAAAAGGCCGGAAGTGTCTTTGTCTAAACGATGAACAATGCCCGGACGAATCGGATCATCTCCAACCCCTATAAGCTCTGGGTATTTTGCGATTAAAGCATTGACTAAAGTTTTATTCGGCTCGTTAATAGATGGATGAATAGAAATCCCCGCCTGCTTATTCAAAACAACAACGTCCTTATCTTCATAAACAATATTAAGCGGAATACTTGAATCCGGTTCCAATTTTATTTGCTTATCCATAAAATTTGTGGGCAATGCTGGAATCGAACCAGCAACCTCGTCGATGTCAACGACGCGCTCTACCATTGAGCTAATTGCCCATGTGGGCGCACTTGGACTCGAACCAAGGACCCCAGCTTTATAAGAGCTGTGCTCTAACCAACTGAGCTATGCGCCCACACTTCATCCATAATTTACAACAAAAATCCCGTTTTAGCAAACGGGATTTTTGTTTTTCCACCTTCTTTTATAGTAACACCGAAACATATTTACTCTCAAGCGGGTTATGAGCGCGAAGCGGGCACGGTTCTGTTATGATGTTTTAAAACATTATAACAGAGAGCGAGCGCGAATCCCTGAGCGCGCCTCGCTGGGGCGCGCGAGGAAAGCAAGAGAGTAAATGTGTTTCGGTGTTACGCCGCGGCCATTATCATTTCAAATTCGTCGCGCTCAATAGTTTCCTTTTCAATTAAGCGCTCGGCAATTTCTTTGAGCTTTTTCCGGCGCTGGGAAATAATTTTTTTCGCCGTATTATAAGCAGTAAAAAGAAAATTTTTAACTTCTCTATCAATAAGCCGGGCCATTGATTCAGAATAATTTTTTTCAACTCCAAGCTCGCGGCCCAAAAATACCAATTCATCTTTCTCGCCTAAAGCCATGGGACCAAATTTTTCTGACATTCCATATTCGGTAACCAAGCGCCTTGCTAAATCCGTAGCTTTTTTTAAGTCATCTGAAGCCCCAGTCGTTAATTCTTTAAAAATAAGTTTCTCAGCCGCATAACCGCCCATAAAAACCGCAAGATCGGTTAAAAATTCATTCTTGGAGTGAAGATGTCGATCTTCAATGGGGAGTTTTAAAGTATATCCTGCAGCCCGACCGCGAGAAACCACAGAAATTTTATGGACCGGGTCCGAATAAGGTAAAACACCTGCAACCAAAGCGTGACCGGCTTCGTGGTAAGAAGCAATTTCTTTTTCTCTTTTAGAAAGAATGTGGCTTCTTTTTTCCGGGCCTAAAAGCACTTTTTCAATGGAATGATAAAGCGTTTCCTGGTCAACTATTTTTTTGTTCTCGCGGGCGGTTGAAATCGCCGCTTCATTTATTACATTAGCTAAGTCGGCGCCGGAAAACCCCGGGGTTCTTTCAGCGATTCTTCTTAAATCAACATCCGGCGCTAAGGGTTTATTAAGAGAATGAATCTTTAAAATTGCTTCGCGGTCGTTAATATCGGGAATGTCAATCATAATCCGCCGATCAAATCGACCCGGTCTTAAAAGAGCCGGATCCAAAATATCGGGCCGGTTGGTAGCGGCCACAATAATTATATTAGTGTCACGGTCAAAGCCATCCATTTCAACTAAAATTTGATTAAGCGTCTGTTCGCGTTCATCGTGACCGCCGCCAAGCCCGGCGCCGCGGTGCCGGCCAACCGCGTCAATCTCATCAATAAAAACAATTGAAGGCGCAAATTTTTTGGCCATAGTAAATAAATCACGAACCCTTGAGGCGCCAACGCCAACAAACATTTCAACAAATTCTGAACCGGAAATATAAAAAAAGGGTACATTAGCTTCGCCGGCAACCGCCCGCGCTAAAAGCGTCTTGCCAGTTCCGGGCGCTCCAACAAGAAGTGCACCGCGCGGAATCCGAGCGCCAATATCCAAAAACTTTTTGGGATTTTTCAAAAAATCAACGACTTCAATAAGTTCTTCTTTGGCTTCAATCGCGCCGGCAACGTCAGAAAACATTACTTTTTTCTTACCGTCAAAGGGGCCGAAAAGCCGCGCCTGGGATTTACCAAAACCGAAGACCGAAACATTGGCGCGATTCGCCTGCCGCATCATATACCAAATCAGAAATCCGACTAAAAGAAAAGGCAAAACAATTGGAAGCACAGTGCCAACCCAAAAATTAAGGCCGACATTCTGTTCTACCTGAAGATCAATTTCTTTTAATTTCAAACTGTCAACGCTGTAATTTTTTAACGTTTCGGTAAGCGAGCTCTCAAGTTCTTTTTTTGCCGAGTACTTGCTGCCATCTTTCAACGCCACGTCCAAGTCATTATTTTTGACAACAATTTTTGAAACTTCTCCGTTATTAATTTTAGAAACTAATTCGGAAAGAGCAAGAACTTTCGGTTTTTCAAAAGCCGAATTAAAATAGGCGAAAATAAAAGCAACTAAAAGCAAAGCGCCTAAAGCGATAAAAATCTGATTTATAAATTTTTTATAGTTGAACTTGACTATTTTCATAGTGTTTTTTATTTTTTCAGCGTTTCATCAGTTTTGAAATTCTATCATAAAAAGAAACCCTTGGCAACAGTTTAAATTGTCGCCAAGGGTTCGTTAAGAACTTACTCAAATCAAATCAAACAGGAGTTAACTCGGAATACTAAACGTTCTTTTTCTGCGTCTCGGCGGCAATGCCTCGACGCAGAATCGCATGGAAAATCCGCACGCGCCGGAAAGCGTCTTCCGGCAACCGCTTGGCCAACTCCGGTCGCTCATGACTGAGCGACTCAATTGAAACAAACATCCCAGCCTCAGCAATCTCCGACATGATGCGAGCAAAATGCCCAACAGTCTTTACCACTTCGACCGTTCTACCATCGCTCTCTGCCAGAAGGGCGCCACCGGGAAGAAATCGGCTTCCATCTTTTACATCCGAGACAGTCATGAAAACTCGTCCCGGCTTCTTAACAAGGAGCTCCGCAACCGAAATGGTCGCTTGGGCTTTAAGGCCTTCAACTTCACTATGATAAAATTCGTAGGCGATCTTGGCCGCATGAGCAACTCCTGCAGAGAGATTTTCGGCGAGCTTCGCCGCGAAATCCCGACTGCCACCCACCTTGTAGGTGTCACCGTAAATCTTCACGGTAAAAACATTCTTGGCGTCGCCCACCGGCTCAAGTATCTTAAGACCAAGAAGTCCCGGCAAACGATTACCATTACTCTTGATGGTTTCCATCACCAGTCGCTTGTTGGGCGGCAATGTTTCAACCATCGCTATTGCATACGCTTGGCAAGCGGCGCTCTTCAGAAGCTCATCACCGGAGTTGAGATGCGCGAGCACCTCGTCTTCCAGTGCTTTAAGCTCGCTGGAGCAAATCGCCTGTTCTTCAAGTGAAGCCATCTGGATGTGGCGAATACGATTCACCAATCCTCTAATGTGATACGGAATATCGACAATATACTGCCTTTTTTCGGCCACGGCAACGGTCTCTTTGACCTTGTTGATGGTCGGAATACGCACATCATTGGGAGCTAGCGAAATTTGTTTCGCCTTTGCCACTGTTTTTGTTTTCAACACTCCTGCATTTTCAAAAGCTTCTTTCATCTCCATTTCAGACCTCCTTCAAAAGTTAAAAAAAATAAACTAACCTGGCATTGCCGAATGAAGCGATTTCGGCGTTTCCTCTTCGTTTACCCGACGTCCCTGAACCACAACTTTGCCATCTTCGTCCCA
>Ga0210029_1002430_pt1 | contig 10124 bp, 11 predicted proteins | sample CryGeymeta201521_FD_183985 | JGI IMG/M metagenome (GOLD analysis project Ga0210029, IMG submission 183985) | Groundwater microbial communities from Crystal Geyser aquifers in Utah, USA - Crystal Geyser metaG 2015-21 (SPAdes) (version 2) | ecosystem: Environmental > Aquatic > Deep subsurface >... | reverse complement strand
ATCGAAGAAATATTTCAAGGTTGAACCTTGAAATATTTGAAAAAGCATGAAAATTGAAACCATTCGTCATTCCCTATCTCATATTTTGGCCGCTGCGGTTCAGGAGTTATTTCCTGGAACTAAATTTGGTATTGGACCGGCAATTGAAAATGGCTTTTATTATGACTTTGACTTAAAAAGGAGCTTAGCTCCTGAAGATTTGCCGAAGATTGAAAAGAAAATGAGAGAATTAATAGGGCAAAATATCTCATTTAAAAAAGAGAGGTTGTTGACGTCAGACGTCAACAAATTGTTCGGAAATCAGCCCTATAAATTAGAGTTACTTAAACAGATGAAACAACCAACAATTTATAAATCTGGAGATTTTATCGATCTTTGTAAAGGCCCTCATGTGAAATCGACAAAGGAAATACCAATTGATGCTTTTAAATTAACGAAAATTGCCGGTGCCTATTGGCGAGGCTCAGAAAGAAATCCTATGCTAACCAGAATTTACGGAATAGCTTTCAAGACTAAAAAGGAATTAGAAGATTACCTCCGAAAAGAAGCCGAAGCTGAAAAAAGAGACCATCGTGATATAGGTCTAAAATTAGATTTATTCCACATCGATGAAAATATTGGACCCGGTCTTATTTTATGGCATCCTAAAGGAGCAATTTTAAAGAAAACCATTATGGATTATGCCTTAAACCAGTATCTGAGAACGGGCTATCAATTAGTAGATACCCCCCATATCGCAAAACTTAATCTCTGGAAAGTTTCCGGACATCTTGATTTTTATAAAGAAAATATGATGCCACCAATGCATTTGACGGAAATTGGCAAAGAGGAAAAAGAGGATTACCAGATAAAGCCAATGAATTGTCCTTTTCATATCGCAATTTACAAAACAAAAATCAGAAGTTATAAAGACCTCCCCATTCGCTACACCGAAATGGGAACGGTTTATAGATATGAAAAATCAGGCACTTTATTCGGTCTGGTTCGAGTTAGACAAATCACTCAAGATGATGCTCACATTATTTGTACCCCTGACCAACTCTCTCAAGAACTTTTTTCTACTCTTAAATTAACCTATAAAATCTTAAAGGATTTTGGATTTAAGGAATTTGATGTTTATCTTTCAACTCAGCCTGAAAAATTTGTTGGCACCCCTAAAATTTGGAAGAAGGCAGAAAACTCTCTGAAATATGCTCTCGAGAAGCTCAAATTGAAATATGAGATTGATCGCGGCGGTGGAGCATTTTACGGTCCGAAAATTGATATAAAAATTAAAGATGCATTGGGAAGAGCTTGGCAATGCACAACAATTCAACTTGATTTCAATTTGCCTGAACGCTTTGATATGACTTATATTGACCAGAAAGGAAAAAAACAACGCCCAATAATGATTCATCGAGCTTTGATTGGTTCAATTGAAAGATTTATCGGAGTTTTGCTTGAGCATTATGCCGGCGCTTTGCCCCTTTGGTTATCTCCAGTTCAAATCTGGATAATCCCGGTCAGTTCCCGCCACGAAAAATACGCCAAAGCCTGCGGAGAACAGTTCTCCGCGGCTGGACTAAGAATAAATATAAAGGATGAGAATAAGACGGTTTCAAAGAAAATTCGAGAAGGAGAACTCCAAAAAATTCCTTATCTCTTAGTTGTTGGCGACAAAGAAATGAAATTAAGGGCAGTTAGGGTTCGTTCTAAAAATAAAGACCTAGGAGTAATGTTATTGACAAAGTTTATTGAAAAGATTAAATTAGAAATAGAAAAGAAAAAATAATTAATTTATAAATCTATGTCAAACTCAGCCAAGCTTTTTTCGTTCTTATTTATTTTTTTCTTGGGATTAGGGATTTTCCTTGCGGTCTCAGCCCAGGAAGCCTCGCCGGTTGAGGAAGCAGTTAATCTTGACGAAGATATCCAGCCAGAAGATTTAGGAGTTTCTGAACCCAAACTCTTGCCAGATAGCCCCTTTTATTTCCTGAAAAATTGGGCAAGGGGAATTCAGAATGTTCTAACTTTTAATCCAATTAGAAAAGCAGAATTAAGAATGAAATTCGCCAATGAGAAACTGATGGAGGTAAAGAAAATAGTTCAAAAAACTCAGGATCCAGAAAAAATTAAAAAAGCGACTGAAAATTATCAGCAGGAAGTTGAAAAAATAAAAAATCAGGTTGAAAAAATAAAAGAAAAGGCAGCAGAAAATCCTCAAGTAGAAAGTTTCCTTGACAAATTTATTCATCAGCAGACATTACACGAGAAACTCTTGGAGAAATTAGAGACTCAGGTTCCTTCTCAGGCTTTTGAGAAAATAAAAGAAGCCAGAGAAGCGCATTTAGAGAGGTTTCAAAGTGTGATGCTGAAACTTGAAGATAGGCCAGAAAAAATTACTGAAAAATTAGATAAAATTTTAGAAGAACAAAAGGGCAGTCAATTTAAAGAGTTCAAGAATTTGGAAGTCTTGAAAAATTTAGAGGAAAAAGTACCTGAGGAAGCAAAAGAAGCAATTCGAAAGGCGGAAGAAAAAATAACTGAAAATTTGCAAGAAAATTTAGAAAAGATGAGCCCTGAAAATCAAGAGAAATTCAAAGAGTATATGGAAAAAATTTCTGGTGACAAAGAAAGGCAACTAGAAATTATGGAAAAAATTAAATCAGAGAGTTCTGAATTAAAAGAAAATCTGGAAAAAGTGAAAGAGAGAATAAAAGAGAAAATAAAAGAGAAAAAAGGAGAACCAGTTGCTTGCGCTCAAGTAATAACTTATTGTATTGACCCTTCCACTGGTGAATGCGCTGTTTATCCCGATGCCTGTTCTACACCAAAACCTTGTCAAAGTTGTTTAGTGGAAATGTCGCCAGGCACGGGATGTAAAAATCTTTGGTGGTTTGATAATGAACATAAATACTGCCAACAGAAAGAGTTTTGCGGCCTGTATATGTATCTAGGATTGAGGACATTTGAGACAAAGGAGGAATGTGAAACAGGTCTTCAGAAATAAATGAAACTGCAGTTTTGATTTCAAAAATCCCGCCGTAAGCGGGATTTTCGGTTTGAAAATAATCAAAATTTTTGTTAAGATAATCGGATGAAATATCGTATTATTACTTTTGGGTGCCAGATGAACAAATCTGACTCGGAAAGAATTGCTACTGTCTTGGAAAATATGGGTTATCGGCAAACCTTAAATGAGGGTGAAGCTGATTTAATCGTGGTCAATATGTGTTCAGTGAGACAATCGGCAGTTGATAGAGTTTATGGATTAATTCCAAAATTTAAAAAAATAAAAACCCTGCCTGCCGGTAGGCAGGTTAAAACTATTTTAACCGGCTGTATTTTGAAAAAAGATAAGAAAAAATTCAAAAAAGGGTTCGATTTAATCTTAAATATTAGAGATTTGCCAAGCTGGCCACTCATGCTAAAAAATTACCCCGCCGGGGCACCTAATCAAGGGTTAAATTATTTAGAAATTCGACCAAAATATCAAAATGACTTTTCAGCTTTTGTTCCAATTTCTAATGGTTGTAATAATGCTTGTTCTTATTGCGTGGTCCCTTTTGTTAGGGGCTCTTTAATTTGTCGTAACCATAAAGAAATTATAAAAGAGACTAAAAATGCGATTAAACAGGGTTTTAGGGAAATTTGGCTTCTGGGACAAAATGTGAATGATTATACTTCCCCTGCTGATTCTTCAGTCACCGAACCCCGAAGGGATGAAGGTGGAGATGAAGGCAAACTCCGAAGGAGGCAAACTTCATCGATCAATTTTGCTAAACTTTTAGAATTAGTAAATGATATTCCAGGTGATTTTCAAATTAGATTTATTTCTCCCAATCCAAAAAATTTTTCTGATGAATTAATTGAAGTTATGGCTAAATCTAAAAAAGTTGCCAAATACCTTAATTTGCCAGTTCAATCTGGAGATAATGAAATCCTAAAAAAAATGGGAAGGCCTTATACTATTGAGCAATACAAGAATTTGGTTAAGAAAATTAGAGAGAAAATTCCAAATATCAACCTCTCTACTGATGTAATTGTCGGCTTTCCAGGAGAAACTAAAAAACAATTTGAAAATACTGTCAGATTATTCAAAGAAATTAAATTTAACATTGCTTATTTTGCTAAATATTCTCCTCGGCTAGGAACAGCGGCCTGGCAAATGAAAGACGACGTTCTATGGAAAGAAAAAAGGAGAAGAGAAAAAATTTTAAGAGAAATTATAGGAAAATATGCTTAAAAAACTTATTGTAATTTTGGGACCGACGGCTTCGGGAAAATCAGAGTTGACAATTAAGTTAGCCAAAAAATTTAATGGCGAGACTGTTTCTGCTGATTCAAGACAGGTATATAAAGGAATGGATATCGGAACTGGGAAAATCACTAAAAAAGAGATGAAAAGTATCCCCCATTACCTTTTAGATGTTGCCTCTCCAAAAAGAAGATTTACCGTTGTTCAACATCGAAAATTAGCGTTGAAAGCAATAAATAAAATTCATAAAAAAGGTAAAATCCCGATTCTTTGTGGTGGAACCGGATTTTATATTCAGGCAGTAGTTGACGGAATAGTTATTCCGGAAGTGCCGCCTGATTGGAAATTGAGAAAAAAGTTGGAGAAAAAGTCAGTTGAAGAACTTTATAAAATTTCAAAGAAGCTCGACCCCAATCGCGCCAAAACTATCGAAAAGAAAAATAAAAGAAGACTAATCAGGGCTTTGGAAATTGTAATAAAAACAAAAAAGCCGGTTCCGGGTTTAAAGAAAAATCCTCTACCCTATCCGGTTTTAATGCTGGGTATTAAAAAAGAAAAAAAAGAGTTGAAAAAATTAATAAAAAAGAGATTTTTAAAATGGTTAAAGCCCCGCACCAGAATAAATTCGGTACGGGGCAAGCAAGGATTAATTGAGGAGGTAAAAAGACTTCATCGATCAGGAATATCTTGGAAAAAAATTGAAGATTTTGGAATTCATTATCGGATAATAGCCAAGTATTTACAAAAAGAATTAAACTATCAAGAAATGATAGAAAATTCTTTAAAAGAACTTCAAAATTACGCCAAGCGCCAAATGACATGGTTCAAACGAGACGAAAGAATTCATTGGGTAAAAAATCAAAAAGAAGCAGAAAAATTAGTGAAAGAATTTTTGCCCAGTTAGTACAATAAGAAAACTCTGTCAAAGTTGTCCTACTGGGTTTGAAAAAATATAAAAGGGGAGAAGCCATAAGGCAAGACACTCCCCTTTTGTCCTCATTGTCCTCAAGATTTTTCAATCCTGAAGATTTTCATGGTGCGGCGGTGGGGCCCAATCCCGAGAATAATTTCCTCGGGAATAAGGGAAAATCCCTCTTGATTGAGGATGGCGGCCTCTGCCACCAAGATAGTATCGGCGGCGAGGGCGTCCACCTTAAATCCCTTCACTTCTCCCTTGATCCATGAAATCAAGAGAGGAAAGGAAGACCTTGATATTATACCCCATCTACCGTCATTCCCTCTAAATTGAATATCAGCTAACATTTAGCTCACCTCCTTTCTACCTAAATTATACCACTTCTTCTAAATTTTGTCAAAAGGATAGGCTTGGTAAAAATAAAAAGAGAGGCAAAAAAATTGGTCAAAGAATTTTTAGAAAAATAAACAGAGCGAGGTACAAACGAGCTAAATAGCTCTCTCTCCCTCGCCCTTTTCGTTCCTCAGTTAGATCAGTTAGACTGAGGATTTTGAGGAAAGTCGGGTTTTAAAAGAACCGTGGCTTTCACCTTTTCTGCGAGATTCCGCGCAGCTTCGAATTCCTCCTGCACCACCGGGTTTATGCCGGGTTGATTATCAACCTTAAATATTTTTCTGGTGGTCTTAGAAATCCATGTCTGTGGCATCTTTACCTCCTTTCTTTAGATTTTTGAAGCCATTTTTTCGATGACCTCTAATTTCTTTTGGAATCTTTCAATCAATTTCTTGGTTCGCTTCACAGGAGATTGAACCTTTTTTGGATCGGCTTTCGGTTTTTTTGTCAGTTCCTCAACCTCCTGAAGAATTCTTGCTTTCTTTTTCTCCAGGATGATAAGTTCTTTGACCAGCTTATCTAACACCTTCTTTTCTTTCACCTCTCACCTCCTTTCTGTCCTTTTTTATTTTTGTCAATCGGTTTCCTCGGATTACCCATTATCCCTCGAGCCTGACACCTAAAACAGGTGTCCCGGGGATCCAACTGGGGAAGTGGATGGTTACAAACTGTGCAGAACTCTCCAGCCGGATACCGCTTTGCCCCTTCCCCTCCGCCTCTGCTTTGGCTATCTTTTGTCTCATCAACCGGATCTAGCTCATCTAATACCTCGAGCAACTCAATTCTTTTCATTTCCACCTCCTTTCTTAGTAATTTTGGAATTAATACCATACCCTGTGAATCTATCTTTTGAAGAAAAGCGGAGCTACCAAGAGCTCGCCGCATCTTTCTAAGCTCCTTCCCTTTAAGGACAGTAAGTCTCTTCTGCACATTTCGATTCCATTCTTCCTCAGTCAGAAAAAGAAAACAGTCTTCTCTGGTGATCACAATTACTTTTCCCCAAAAAACTGCTCTCTCTTCTTTCGGAAGAAGAAATCTTCCCTTTGAATTAAGCTTAATCTCACCCTTCTTTATTTTTATCATCCTTCACCTCCGGAGAGCTATTGCCTCAATTAAAACAGTCTTCATCGTCTGCCTTAACTCCCTAGGCATGGGCTCCTTAAACTTAAAGGAAAATCTTGTGAACTTACTGGTTTCGGTCCAATAAGGATAACCAGCATAACAATAGTATCTAGTTGTAGACAGGTAAGCTTCAACTATCTGTAAAACCATGTTCGCTTTTTTCACTTCCAAAAACGGAACAAAAAAAGAAAAATCATCGTTAGATTCTAAAACCTCAATCTCGTCCATTTTCACCTCCTTTCTTTCGCACCCTTCTTATTGATTTGTAAAGGTGCTATTTTAATGAGATTATTATACTATTCTATTTAATTTTTGTCAACCCCGTAGAAGAATTTTGACAAGGTTTTCTTTTAGAAAACCTAATATCACGAAGTGAGTCAAAATTTCTCTACGGGGTCAATTCTTTACTCAAAATATCTTTAACAATCTGAGGGTTAGCTTTTCCTTTGGTTTGAGCCATTATTTTTCCAATTAAGAATTGAAAGGCGTTTTCTTTTCCTTTTTTATAATCTTTGATTGCCTTTTGATTTTTTGAAATTATTTCTTTGACAATTTTTTCAATTGTGGCTGTATCAGTAATTTGAATTAGCCCTTGCTCTTCAATAATATGCGAGGGGTCAGCTCCGGTTTTAAACATTCCAGACAAAACCTGTTTAGCGATTTTGCTCGAGATTTTTCCGTCGTGGATTAAAGTGATAAATTGAGCGAAATCTTCAGGAGTAATTAGAAAATCCTCACCAGAAACCTGAGCTCCTTTCAATAATCCTTGTAAATCAGTAATTAAATAATTTGTTGCTAATTTTATCAAGTTAAAAATCTTTGTATGAGGAAGTCTTGGGTCAAATTCACTAACTACTTTTTCAAAATATTCTCCAAAATCTTTATTAAAAACAAAAAGTTCGATGCTTTTTTCGTCCAATTCATATTCCCGCCTCAACCTCTTTCTTTTTTGTTGGGGAAGTTCGGGGATTTCGGCTTTAATTCCATTTAAATATTCTGGCGTTCCTAAATGTAAAATTGGTAAATCGGGTTCGGGAAAATACCTGTAATCATGGGCGTATTCTTTTTCCCTCTGAGAGACTGTCACTCCTTTAACATCATCCACGCGAGCGCCAGCGACGCGGCGAGATGAAGCGGTAGCTTCATCGAGCCAACCTCGAGTTTCTTGAATCACTTTTTTCCCCGACTTTAAAATTTTCTCTTGTCTTTTTATCTCATAATCGATTGACTTTTCAACCGCTCGAAATGAGTTTAAATTTTTAATTTCCACTTTTGTTCCTAACTTTTGCGCTTTTCGCTTTGAGCCTTGAGCTAAACTGATATTAACTTCAACTCTCATTTCCCCTTTTTCCATATCGGCGCCGGAAACATTGAGATACCTCAAAATCAACTGCAACTCCTCGGCAAATTTTCTTGCTTCTTTGGCTGAATTTAAATCGGGTTCCGTTACTAATTCCATCAATGGAATTCCGGCTCGATTAAAGTCAACCAATGAACAATCTTTTTCATGAATCAATCTGCCAACATCTTCTTCCAAATGAATTTCACGGATTCTAATTTTTTTATTATCAATTTCTAAAAAGCCTGTTTTGCAAAATGGCATATAAAGCTGGGAAATTTGATAACCTTTTGGTAAATCGGGATAAAAATAGTTTTTTCTATCAAATTTAGAATATTCTGGAATTTGACAATTCAGAGCCAGACCAGTTTTTATTGTTTTTCTTACCGCCTCTTTGTTTATTACCGGAAGCGTTCCCGGGTGTCCAAGACAAATGGGACAGATCTCAGAGTTAGGAATCCTCGCATTAGGGTTATTCCTACAACTACAAAACATTTTACTTTTTGTATTTAATTCCACATGCACTTCCAGGCCCACAATTGCTTTATACATGTTTTTAAAAATTAATATATTCTTTAACTTTTTTAACACAATCACTTGCGGATCTGTTTATTTCGTGCTCCCAAAATCTTAAAACTTGATATCCTTTTTGTTCCAAAATTCTATTTTGTTTTTCGTCTCTATGTTTTACCACTGGCAAATTATGCCAATAGTCTCCGTCTATATATATTGCAACCCTGTAATTCGGTAAATAAAAATCTGGCACTGTAATACCGCATAAAGAAACAAGTTTTTGAAAACAAATATGGTTTCTTTTTAATTCTTCTTCAATCTTTATCTCAATTGAAGTATCTTTCCTCTTCATCTTGCCCGAGGCTAATTGTCTAACTGTTAGCATGCTTAATTTTCTTCTGGTCTCTTCTGTATGGTGTTTTCCCTTCATTGGCGAAGGATTTCCTTTTAATGCTTCGCTTATATTTCTTATAGGAACCCCGTATCTTTCTAACCTTTTACGCAACGTTGTGGCGCTACAATTAAATATCTTTTTAATTTTAGAAACAGGGATCTTTTTCCCAATATATAAATTCTTAACTTCTTTTTTAGGAATTTCGACTTTATATTTTTCCAACCTCAATTCACCTTTTTTCCTTATCGGTATATCATATTGATTTAATCTATTTAAAATTGTCACCCCATCACAACCGAATTTTTTTCCAATTTGATAAATAGTCATTTTATTTCTAATGTATAAATCTTCCAGTTCTTTTTTAGGAATTTCTATTTTTCTTATTCCTGTGGCAATATTATAATCATGAAGTCTTTGCGATATTGATTTGCAACAACAATTGAATCTTTTGGCAATTTTACTGATCGATAATTTATCATTTATATATAATGATTTTATCTCTTCTGGTATTTCAATTTTATACTTTCCTTTATTTGCCTCGCTTTTTGTTCTCGCGTCGATATTATACTGGCAGAGTTTCGCCCAAATTGTTCCCTTGCTGCATTTAAACATTCCTGCAATTTTGCCAATGCTCATTTTTTTATCAAGATACAAATCTCTTAATTTTTCTTCTGTTATATCGTTCCTCTCTCTATCGTGTCGTATAGGAATCTTATATTCATATAATCTCGCGAAAATTGTTCTTCCACTACAATTAAATTTTCTTGCAATCTCAATGGGAGATAATTTTTTAACAAGATAAAAATATCTTAATTTATCTTTAGATATTTTAATAACTCTAGGTCTAGCCATTTTCTTTCTCTAAATTTGTTCTTGAAAATAAAATTTAATCTTGAATTATTTTTTGATTTCTTTCATAATTTCCACTCCGGAGCTTGTTCCGATAATGTCAGCGCCGGCATTTATTGCTTCTTTTGCATCAGAAAGTGTTCTGATTCCGCCGGCGGGTTTAATAAGAAGTCCGGGAGCGGCTTTTCGCATCAATTTTAGATGATAAAACTTTTCTTTTAATTCGCGATGTTCAAGGGGGTCTTTTTCAGTAGCAGTTTTAACACAAATGGCTCCAGCTTTTTTCACAATTTCTGAAGCTTTTATAATTTCCTCATCGGTTAAATAACCAGAGCCAATAATCACTTTTGTTGGCAAAATC
>Ga0210029_1002404_pt1 | contig 10196 bp, 9 predicted proteins | sample CryGeymeta201521_FD_183985 | JGI IMG/M metagenome (GOLD analysis project Ga0210029, IMG submission 183985) | Groundwater microbial communities from Crystal Geyser aquifers in Utah, USA - Crystal Geyser metaG 2015-21 (SPAdes) (version 2) | ecosystem: Environmental > Aquatic > Deep subsurface >... | reverse complement strand
GTCAAGGAACTCGGCAACGCCCCGGAGCCGTGCTGCAGACCCCCTCTCGCCGACAGCACAGACACGCTTCGGACGGACCCCGCCACCCAAGGAGCCTTGCACATGAACACCCTACTCCTGTTGCTCTCCACCCTCAGCGTCTCCGCCGAGGTCCGCGACTTGGTCGTCGATCCCATGGACTCGGCCGCTCACTGGCAGCTCGGCGGCAACCGGCTCAACTACGTGTTGGGAGAGAGTTCCGTCGGTCCTTCGGCCCAGCAGGTGCGACAAGGGGCCAAGGCGGCTCTGAAGCTGACGTACGACTTCCGCGAAGAGCGCCGGCAATACCTGTCCGCCTATTGGACCGGTCTGCCGATTCCCGGACAGTGCGCCGCGGTCTCGTTCTGGCTGTACGGCGACCACTCCGAACGGCCGGTGGAACTCTCGCTGGAGGACGCTGCCGAACGCTGGTACAAGCGCCGGCTCGGCGCCGTCGACTGGGACGGCTGGAGGCAGCTCACCGTGCCCGTCGGCGACGGCGAAGGCTGGAGTGCGTTGCTGCGCCGCGGGGAGAAGCCACAGCCGCTGCAGCACCCCGTGACGCTCCGGCAGATCGCGCTGCTCCTCAAGGCCGACGCGCCGCCGCAGGGGGCCGCGTACCTGCACGAGCTGACGGCCAAGACGGACGTGCAGCCGTTGGATTTCGTGGACGCGCGGGTCACGACGGGACGCGAAGGCAACCTGTTCTACGCCTCCGAACCGGCGGTCGTGAGAGTCCGGTTGACCAATCGCGGCGACGCCAAGGTGTCCGAGCCGCTCGGGCTCATGGTCGAGGACTACTTCGGCGGGCGGGAGCCTGTGTCGCAACGGCAGGTCACCCTGGCCCCCGGGGAGTCATCCGACGTAGCGTTCGAGTATCGGCCGGACCGGGTCGGCTCGTATCTTGCAAAGCTGTCGCTGGGAGCCGGCGACAGAGAACGGACGTGGCTCTGTCGCTTTGCCGTCAGCAAGCCGGGCCGGGAGTTGCCCGCCGACCACAACGCCCTATTCGGGTGCCATGCTTTTCTGTCCAGCTTCCAGCCGGAGCAGATGGAGGCGGTCTTCCGGCTGAACCGCGACGCCGGCATCCGCTGGGAGCGGTTGCAGTTCTCGTGGCAACGCCTGGAGCCGAAGGCCGGGCGGTTTGCCTGGGACCCGCCAGAGACGGTGGAAGGCGTCGTGGGTCGCGCGCTGGCGTGCGACGGCGGCGGCGCCGTGACGGTCCCCGCTTCTGACTCGCTGAGCCTGACGGACGCGCTGACCCTTGCCTTCTGGTTCCGCTCCACCGGCAAGGACGGTAACTGGCAGTGGCTGTTGACTCGTTCGTCCGGCGCCGCCGAACGCACCTACGGCGTGTACGTGCACAAGGACACGGGCGTCGTCTGCTACTCCGGCGGCTTCGAGGCGTTCCCCGGCCGTCCGTTCATGGACTTCACCTCCGGCGCGTCTGCCTGGGACGGAGAGTGGCGTCACTTCGCGGCGACGTACTCAGCGGCGTCGGGTAAGTTGCTCCTGTACGTGGACGGGAAGCTGGCGATGGAGCACGCGGTCAACGGCGGCCGGGTGCGGGCAAGCAAGCAAGGGCTCCAGTTTGGCGGGCCGTTTCAAGGGATGCTCGACGAGGTGGCTCTCTACGACCGGGCGCTCTCGGCGGACGAGGTTGCCGGCCTCGCCGCTAAGCAGGCGCCGCCGTTCGCCGGGCTGGTCGGGTGGTGGACGTTCGACAAGGCGGACGATCCGGGTCGGGACAGCGGCCCGCATGGCCTACACGCCCGCGCCGGCCGCACGCCGCACGATGACCTCATCGACCAGGCAAAGGCGCACGGCATCCGCATCCTCGGGCTGCTCGGCTTCCCGCCCAAGTGGGCTTCGACCGCGCCGGACGACGCCGCCCGGCCGTGGGTCTACAAGCCAAAGCTCGACGCCTGGGCGCGGTTCGTGGAGGGCGTCACGCGGCGCTACCGGGGCGTTGTCGATCACTGGGAGCTGTGGAACGAGCCGAACATCAGCGTGTTCTGGGAGCCGACGCCGGACGCAAAGGAGTTCTTCGATGTTGCCCGCGTCGGCTACGAAGCGGCGAAGCGCGGCAACCCCGCGTGCACCGTCATTACCCCGGGGCTTGCGGGGCCGGGACGGAACCTGTGGGGCATGTCGTTCCTCGACGACCTCATCGGGCTTGGCGTGCCGAAGCACTGCGACGCCTTGTCCATCCATCCCTACCGGCAAGACTCGCCCGAAGAGAGCGACCTCGTCGGCGACCTGACGCACCTTGGCGACCTGTCGGCTGAGCACGGCGCCAGGCGGAACCTGTGGATCACCGAGTGGTGCTGGACGACCCAGCTCGGCGCCCAGCTCGGCGGCGGCTCGGACGAGCGGCGCTCGGCGCAGATGCTCGGTCGCGGCATCGTGCTGGCGTTGGCTACGGGGCTGATCGACCGGCTCATCGTCTTCCGGCTGCACGATCCCGGCGTCGACCGGTTCTACACCGAGCACAACTACGGGCTGTGCTGGAATGACCTCACCCCCAAGCCGGCCTACTTCGCCCTGCGCACCTGCGCCGAGCTGTTGGACGGCGCCGTCGTAGCCGCGCCCAGCGTAGCCGCGCCCGCCAAGGGCGCGGAGTCCTTGGCCTTGGCGGCCAAGGCTACGTCTGCCATTGAAGACCACTCCGTTTGGACCCGCCGATTCGTCCGCAACAACGAGCACCTCCTCGCCGTGTGGACAACCAACGGCGAGTCGATGACGGCCTTCAACGTCGCCGCGCCAACTGCGCGCGTGGTCGACCTTATGGGCAACGAGCGAACGGAGAAGACGCGCGACGGCGTGCTGCTCCTCCGCGCCTCGGAGGACCTCCAGTTCGTGCGCGGGTTGGGCAAAGGCGCCAGGCAACTCGGCGCGCTGCTGTCGGTGAAGCCGCCGGCACGGAGCCACCCCGGCGAACAGGCGCCCCTTGAGATGACGCTGCGCAACCCCTTTGGCGCGGCCAAGAGCGCGAAGCTCAAAGTGACGTCGCCGGACAACTTTGTGGACTACAGCGCGACCGTGACCGTCCCGCCGAACGGCACGCTGGCCGTCCGGGCGGCGGCAGACCTTCCCGCTGGCGCGACTCCCGGCCGGAAGCCGATCACGGTGTCAATCGACTGGGCGGGCACGACGTGGACGCAGCCAACTGAACTGCTCGTCTCCACCGTTGATCCGGAGGCGGGCCCCGTCGGCCGCTGGACCTTTGACGAAGGCACGGGCACGGTCACCCACGACGCCTCCGGCAACAACAACGACGGCGCAGTCACCGGCTGCCGCTGGGTGCCCGGCAAGCACGGCACCGCCCTCGCCTTCGGCGGCGGCGCAGCACCCGAGGTCGGCGCCGGCCCCGGCGGTGACCGCACCGTGACCGACTTGGTCGTCATCCCCGACGCACCCTCGCTCGACCTGCCGGAGGAAGTCACCCTCGCCTTCTATCTGAAGCTCACGGGCGACACCGGCACGTGGCAGTTCCCGGTGAACAAGTACCTCGGCCACCAAGTCCGCAACTACGGCGTCTACATCCGCCCGGACGCGTTTGCGCCGTGTTTCTCCGCCTCGTTCGAGGGCGCCGATTACCGCCACAGCGACGTGAGTACCTCGATCAACCTCAACGACGGCAACTGGCACCACCTCTGCGCCACCGTCTCCGTGCTGGACCAGCGAGTCACGGTCTACGTGGACGGCCGGTTGGCCACCCAGTCCCGCAGCGTGCCGGGGGCGATGCTGACCAACGACGGACCGTTGCGCATCGGCGCAGGGACGAACGGGATCATCGACGAGGTGGTGGTGTGGCCGCGGGCGTTGACGGCGGAGGAAGTGCAGGCAGTCTCCAAGGGCGCGGCTGCTTGGCGGTGAGGACGGTGAGGGGTTAAGATTGGCCTGTTGGCGCCAACTGCGCAGCCGCGAGGTGACTCACGCCATGCCTCAGACCGCTACACTGGACCGGATCGTGCTCGACCTACAAGCGACGACGCAAGCCGTCCGGGACCTGCTGACCCGCGTTCGCGCCGGGTATCCGAAGCCGATCATGCTGGAGAACCTGCGCGACGCCCGCTACGAAGTCATCCGCCCGATCCCGGTTGTGCTGGAGGAAGACGACGGGCAGTACTGCGCCACCTGGTACGACGCCGACATGTTCGGGTACGGCGACACCGAGCAGGAGGGCTTGGAGGATCTCTGCGAAGGCATCGCCGGATTGTGGGAGGTGCTGAAGCGGGAAGCGGCGGGGCAATCCCTTGGGGGCGACTTGGCTCAGCAGTGGGTCTTCCTCCAGCGAAGCATCCGCGAGGCCGCCTGATGGGGCTCACGCTCAAGTTGCGCGAGGCGGAACGGCTGCTCCGGCGCCTGGGGTGGGAACAGGCAGGCGACGCCAAGGACCTCATCTGGCTCTATCGTGCTGCCGACGGACGAATGCTGCTTCGGACCAGGATGTCCAAGGGGAGGGGCGACATGAAGGGCAACGTAGCCAGCAAGTTCCGTGCGCAACTCAGACTCACAGAAGCCGAAATGCGGGAGGCGTTGGCGGACAGGCTCAATGACGAAGACTACCTTGCGCTGCTGCACCGCAAAGGGCTGGCGTGACGTGCGGAGCAGGGCGCCCGAGTCCTGCGGCGTTTCTCGATCGATGCTCACCGACGACGAACCGTTGCGCCTCGGCGCAGGGACGAAGGGGATCATTGACGAGGTGGTGGTGTGGCCGCGGGCGTTGGCGGCGGAGGAAGTGGCGAGGTTGGCAGAGCCGTGAGTGGCAGGGCTCTGTGGGCGCGTCAGCGAGTCGCGCAGACGGTAATAGATGGATGGTTCGTGTGACAGCCCCGGCGCCAGGTTGTGTAGGGGCACGCCGATATGCTAAGATGACGCCATGACCTCACCGAGGAGGGGAGCCGCGTGTCCCAGCTAACTCTGGACCTTCCCGCCGCGCTGGTGGACAGCCTGTCCCGACGGGCCGCCCACCAAGGTAGGAGCGTCGCCCAGCTCGTCATTGAGCAGCTTGCGCGGAGCAGTGGGGACGAGCTTGAGGCTCCACGGGCGGAGGCGGCCTCAGTCGCCGAAGCGCCGAGGGATCGGGAAACAGAGGCGTGGCTCGCCGCCGACCTCGACGGTGGGCTTCCTCCCTACGATTGGGGCGACGCAGATCCACTGACACTGGGAGCGCCGGTGCGCTATGTGCCCGCTGGAGGGCTGGTCGTCGAACGGGCGGAGCAAAGCGATGTCTCGAACTGCTGAGGTGGGAGATGGGAGCGGGACTAACCTCGCACGACTGGCGACAGAAGGCAGCATCCCGGTCACACGGTCAGCTCGCAGGCGGTTCGGTCAGTCTTTCGTGCACTGCCAAGAGCCGCTTCCGAGGGACTTGGGGGCCGGTGGGCGCGTCCTGTCTACACTGGTCATGGCATCCGCTTCACCGCTTTCCATCCGTTCGGGCCAGTCGCCCGTTCCCAGGGGCCAACGCCCTCAAATGCGGAAACAGTGACCGACTCTCCCGCCACGACGAAGGGCACGGATCCCGTGAACGGACCCGGAGGGGGGCACGGGAACTCGTTGTAAGTGAGGGGAGTTACGGTCAACTGCGCCTGGCCATCCTGTGCGACAGTGCCTGTTATCTTGAACGTGAACACCTCGGGCAAGGGAGGCGGAGGCTTCGAGATATCGTCTGTGGCATGGTAGACGATAACATGGCTCAAGGTACCGTCACCCGTCACTGTCAGGTCGCCATGGACAACCAGCGTGAAAGATCCAGATCCGCCGGTGATTGTATAGGGCACGTACCCAGGTCGGTTCTCGTCACCCGCAATGTTCTTAACGATGGTTCCGTCGTATGTGCCGACGAACGGATTGCTGACTGTCACCGTCGCGGAACCAGTGACCTCGGGGCCATCCTCTGGTGTCTTCGGTTCGGCATACGTCGCCGATACGGTGAGCGCCCCGTCTGCCTTGATCCCGGTCACGGTGGCCGTATTCCCATTCGGTGTAGCTGTCGCGTACTGGTTGCTCAAAGGCGACTCCCACCGCCAGGTGTCGTCCGCGACGATGACCCAATGGTTATCCGCGTCTTTCGCCGTGGCCGTAAGGGTGACCAACCCGCCGACCGACACCGTGCTGGACGGCGTCGCCGTGACCTCCACTTTCGCCACCGTGTGCGCCATCGTGATGTCCACACGGGAGTCGTACGTGGCGGGGTTGTTCTGGTCGTAGACCTTGTCGATGCGGACCCTGATCGGGCCGGTGGCTGAGCCACGCGCCTGTGCCACCCCGGTGGCCGTCGCTTCCGGGTAGGCAGTCACTGTGGCGGTGTAGTCGCCGGGCTCCAGCACCCCGATGGTTGTCTCCGTGGCCGGGCGGACGATGTAGCTGGAGGTCTCGAACTCGCCGTTCTTGTAAAGCTTGACCTCGACGACGTTGCACGCCTTGGGCACCATCCGGCCGCCGTCAGCGGTCGGCCAGTCGACGTGGAAAGTCACGCTGCCCTTCTGCGACGGCGCAGACGAGGTCACCCCGTCACCGCCGCCTCCGCAGCCGCAGAGAACGAAGGCCAGTGGGCACACTACCAGCAGGGGCTTGAGGATTCGTCGCATCTCAGTGTCCTTTCCGCGCACAGCCAAAGCTTACTTGACACCCACGATCGCGTCACCGGTGCCGGTGACCAGGAAGACTTCCTTGCTCTTGCAGTTGGAGAGGTCTTTGGCGGCTTCGATGAAGCCGACCAACTCGCTGGCCACCGAGAGGATCTTGTATGGGAGGGCGACGAGTTTGGCCACTGCCTTCGCAACCTCCCCAGCGTTCGCCACGGACCCCAACGCCAAGGCGAGCAGCCTGCCGTCGTCCGCCAGGAGCTTGTCCAACGCCCACTTGGCCACACTCAGGAAGGCTTCCTGTACCTGACCGTTCCGGAGGTAATTGGCGTACTGGCTGAGGACGGTTCCGGCATCGCCCATCTCGGCCAGGGCTTGCAGCACGCTGGAGGGTACGCTCGGGATGTTGCAGACGGTCTTTAGGACCGGGCTAACGATGTCGCCCAGGAGCGTCGCGATCCCCGCGCGCTGGTAGTAGGTCCATTCCTCGGAGGAAGGGTCAATATTCGGGCCCCCGGCCTTCAGCCCCAGGCCGTAGACGTCGACGCTGTAGTCCTCGAGACCCCACACGTCGGTGCTGAGTGTCGCTGTCTGGTAGCGGGAGCCAAAGGGGTGAAACGACAACAGCGAATCCGCGGAAGGCATCATCACCCACTCCTTGCTCGGGCGCATCACGGCGACCACCCAGCGCCGTCCGCGGTTCTTGATCTCGAAGGTCCGGCGACTTACGTTGTGTTGAACGGGTTTCTCGGCGACGCTGACGTAGCTCTGCTCGGTCGGGGGGTCCACGTAGAGTATCGCTCGCCCTTTGGTGCTGGCAGCAGCGGCCGCACGGAGGGTGGCGTTGGTCGCGTTAGTCAAGGCGGCTCGCACGCTGGCGTTGTCCAGCGGCGGGCTCCCCGGGCTGGCCGTCAGGGCGTCTTGGAGGGCCGAGGCCAGGGCCGCGGTCTCCGGGAGTCCGGTGATGAGCGACAGCATCGCCTGCTCGTCATCGGGCTCGGCCTGGGCGATGTAGGGCATCAGGTAGACCATCGCCACGGCCGTGGTTTGGGCGTTGAGCACTGGCGGCGTGGCCGCTCGGGTGGCGGCCTTCGTCGCCGGCGTGGGAGAGACAGCCATCAGCACCGGCTCGTCGTTGGCGTTCACTGCCGTCATGAGCGCAGGCGCGTCATCCCGCAGGCGGACGGAGAACGCCCCGTCCTTGACCGCCGCCGGTTCGTTGGCACCCGCCAGCACAGTCAGGTCCGACGCCTCACCGGCAGGCAGCACCACGCGGCCGTTCACGACCGTACGAGTGTCGGGAACGGCCGGGTTGTTGGGCGCGCCGCCTCCTCCGCCGCCTCCGCACCCGACGATGCCCGTCGTGACCAAGCACACGATCGTCCCGTAGCTAAGCGCACGGACCCACCTCGATCAGATGATCTTACTCACCTGTACACCTCACCCTTACCGGTTCCTGGGGAAAACCTCCCAGTTCGTGACGAGCAAGTGTAGCGCCGTCCCCGGCCGAAGGCTATAGGCAGAATTGACCGTTTTTGGTAGCAATAAATGCCCATTCTGCGTGGGCGGCAACCGGAACCGCAGCGCTCGGCGACGCGAGCACCGCGGCCGGGATCGGCGGGATCCCGGTTGCTCTCCCCGTCGCAACGCCTCATTGATCGGCCGGCTTCGCCATGCCGCGCCGGAGGGCGTACAGAGCGGCCTCAGTCCGGTTACTGAGACCGAGCTTCGCCAGGATTTGGGTCACGTGCTTCGCGACGGTCGAAGGAGCCACGCAGAGGGTCTCGGCGATCTTCTGGTTGGCGTCGCCGCGTGACAGCAACTGGAGGACTTCGAGTTCGCGCCCGGAAAGTCGTCGGCCGACATCCTCTGCCAGTCGCCGCTCGGCACGTTCCACGGTACTCGCCAGCCGGGCGACGAGCGGCGCGCTGAAACAGCCCTCCCCACGGTGAACCCGGCGGATCGCCTCTGGCAACTCGTCCCGCGCTGACTGCTTCGCGACGAAGCCGTCGGCGCCAGCCGTCAGGGCAGCGAGGGCCAGGTCGTCCGTGGAGTAGCCCGTGAGTACCAGCACGCGCGTCACCGGGCAGTCCTGCTTGAGAGACCCGATGGCGTCGAGGATGTGGCGGCCATCCAGCAGCCCCTCCATGACCACCACGTGCGGGCGCTGCAGCCGGACTTGCCCCAAAGCCTCATCAACGCTCCCCGCTTCGCCCACCACCTCGATGTCGGCCTCGCGTTCCAGGAATGCCCGGACTCCCGCTCGGCACAGCGGATGGTCGAACAGCAGAACACGGATCTTGGGCTTGGGCTCGTCGCCTGACGGACGGTGTTCGCCGCGTTCCGGGGGGGCGTTGCGTGGTTCTTCCATTTGTCTTATGTCTCCACGGGTCAGACGAATTTGCCCAAACGACTTGAGTGGACGTGTCGTCGAGGCCCCAGCAGGCCCGCGCCGCAAGGGAAGGGGCGTCAATCATGCGACCACTTCTCCGCGTTCCGCAGCAGCTCCCGCGCCTCCGCTTCCGTGGCGCACCCCGTCGCAATGAAGAGACCGCGAGCAGATAGCTCCTGAAGGGCCGTCTCGACCTCACTGCAGGGGATCGAAATGTGCAGGTTCTTCCCTGCCGCTTGTACTTGCCTGAGCACGTCCAAGTAGTGCAGCGGGCTGGGTTTGCCGGCTCCAGGGAGGATCTGGAGGCACTGGAGGCGGGGGAGTTGGCAGAGCGCCGGCACGTGGGCGAACGCCGCGATGCCGTCGACGTGGTAGACGGCGTGGTCCAGATAGTCGAGCTGGCGCTCGATCACCGGGATGAAGAGATCGACGAACATCCGCGGCGAGATCGTGTAGGAGAAGTCGCACTGCGACGCGTAGAACTTGCCCGGCGACCAGAGCGGGAACCAGCAGGTCGAGCCGCCGGCTGTGGGGCTGATGATCTCGTAAAACGTCTGGTAGCACTCGATCCAAAGGTCCATGAGGTGCAGGTCGGTCTGGCGCACCAACTCGGGGCGATCCATCACATCCGTCAATAGCCGCCACGTGCCGCGGGCGGCCGCCAACGTGTCGCCGCAGCCCCCGAAGGCGCCGACGCCGGGGACGGACTTGCCCTTTGACGCCTCGGCTGCCGTCTTCAGCAACTCGAGCTGGAAGCGGTAGTAGGGGTCGTCCTTGTTCAACCGGATGTCATCGAGCGACCAGGTATCGCCGTTCAGGAACGGGTCGTGCCAGCCGGTGTGCATGTCCAACGTCAGCGGACAGCCGAGCCAGGTGGCCATGCTCGCATGGCCGGGGTAGCCGCTACTCCAGACCGGGAACGCCTCGCCGCCGTAGAAGGTGTGCCGGTGCTGGTAGTCGTTGAGTGCGGCGAGGTAGTCCAGGTCCGTCCAGCGCTGCACCGGCTCAGTCGGCATGGTTGGCGGCGGTTCGGCAGCAACGCCGTCTTTGGGAGCCGTCACCGCGAGGGCGCAGCGGCCGAGGGCCTCACCCGCCCACCAGGCGTTGAAACGTTGCTTGGTTTCCTCCCAGTCGGGCTTGTAGAGGAGAGACATGGCTGGGTCACCTCACCGGCCTGTTGGCGCCTCCCC
>Ga0210029_1002395_pt1 | contig 10218 bp, 13 predicted proteins | sample CryGeymeta201521_FD_183985 | JGI IMG/M metagenome (GOLD analysis project Ga0210029, IMG submission 183985) | Groundwater microbial communities from Crystal Geyser aquifers in Utah, USA - Crystal Geyser metaG 2015-21 (SPAdes) (version 2) | ecosystem: Environmental > Aquatic > Deep subsurface >... | reverse complement strand
CTTTTATCCGCGCCCGCGCCGGCCAGGATTTTGATCCGCAGGTTGTGGATATGTTCCTTTACTTTCTTGAAGCAGAGCAGGATCGGGACAACTTGGCGAGCGACGATCCAAACTAGCGCGAGAGGGATGGCGTCAGCGCGCTTCGCCGGGTGGCCAGTTTCCCGCTTTTTCCCGGGCGGCGTCTTCCAATATCTCGAAGCCCCGCTTCACCAGTCTCCGCAGGCTATTCTCGTCCAGCGCTTGGCCCGCTTCGATTTGTTCCTGCCGGCGAAGCAACGCGCCGCGCACGCCGCTGGCGAGATGCGCGCAATGCGAATCGGCGGAGATGCGCTCCAGGCGGGAGAGGAGCATGATCAACAGGGATACCTCTTCGCGGTTTTCCATGAAACGCAGGCGCCCCCGGCGAGATTCGAACTCACAACCTGCTGAAATTAGGTTAATTACAGAAGAGTCATTCATCACTCTAAGAAAGATAAAACTGCCATCAATACTTCTGGAATATCCATCGGCGGACTTGCCTTGACATTTTCCCCAACGTGCAAATGATCGGGATGCGGCTTGATTTCGGGATGATGCGCGGCGTTGTCCCATCTTGCGATCATTTTGTCGTCAGCCGACTGGAGATGAAAGCGATACTTCAAGCGTTTGATTCCTGGATTTGTGATAACGTACTCTGCAACGTGAAGTTCGTAGCCGCCCGTCAGCGTAAGCGTTCCTCGAATGTAACATTCCTCCTCGGAGACTTCATCGAAGGAAATCTCCGAGTGAATTACGCGCGGCGCGTTCAGGATCGCCTTCTGGACGCTGGCGTAATAGGCGCGGGAATTCACACAGACGCTCCCGATAGGATTTCGTAGCGTTCACGCCACAGGTTGAGTCCCCGCGCGGCGGCATACCAGTCGAAGAACTCCTGTTTGTCGTCCAATTTGCCCGCGTCGAATTGCTCCAGGAATTTTTCCGAAGTCATCTTGTGTTTTTTCTCGAATGTTTTGCAAATACCCGTGTAATGCTCGAATCGTTGCCGCGCATTGATCGAAGCGGTGTTCAATGCAAACGACACCGCGTTGCGAACATTGCCTTTTTCGTACCGAGCCGCATTGGTTCTGACCGAAAGGTTCATGTTTCACCTCAACGAGCATTTTAGCATAATTTTCTTCCTCCCTTTTCCTCGTAACTGCTCAGCCATCCGTCACACCTGCACTGCGCCACACCTGCCCTGGCGGGCGGTGCCAGGGAACGCAGTGCGGTGCAAGTGTTGCGAGCGTCCTGAGCGGAGCGTAGCGAAGTCGAAGGATGCGAAGCAATCTCCTCGTTGATGCGGGGATTGCTTCGTCGCTCACGGAGCCTGTGCTGAGCGTAGTCGAAGCATTCGCTCCTCGCAATGACGGCTGAGCAGTTACTTTTCCTCTACTAATAACTGATAACTGAACACTGATTACTGATCACTTAAATACAAGGCGCCCCCGGAGAGAATCGGACTCTCAACCTACTGATTCGAAGTCAGGCGCTCTATCCATTGAGCTACGGGGGCACAAACGGGATTATACCCATTCGGCGCGCTTCACGCAATACGGATACAGGTACACAGGTAGACACGTACACACGGGACACGGGACACGCAATACGCAATACGCAACACGAAACACGAAATATCCTTCCTTGCCTAACCTGCCAATCCCACGTAGAATCCAGCCATTCTCACGTAGAGCGAGATACTATCTCGCTTTACTTAAAAAGGAATCTGCATGAAAAACATCCAAGCCTTCGGTGAAATTGTGATCGGCAATTTGGAAAAGGTGATCGTCGGCAAGCGCGCGACCGTGGAGATGGTCGTCATCGGCCTGCTGTGCCAGGGACACGTGCTGATCGAGGACGTGCCTGGCGTCGGCAAGACGGTGCTGGCGCGCAGTCTCGCCCGCTCGCTGGACTGCGCCTTCAGCCGCATCCAGTTTACGCCCGACATGCTTCCCAGCGATGTGACCGGCGTCTCCATCTATGACCAGTCCAAAAAGAAGTTCGAGTTCCGTCCCGGCCCGATCATGGGACAGATCGTGCTGGCAGACGAGATCAACCGCGCCACGCCCAAGACGCAGGCCGCCCTGCTCGAAGCCATGGAAGAGCGCCAGGTGACGGTGGACGGCGTGACCCACAAATTGGCGCGCCCGTTCATGGTGCTTGCCACGCAAAATCCCATCGAATACGAGGGGACGTTCCCGCTCCCTGAAGCGCAACTGGATCGCTTCCTCCTGCGCGTCCGCCTGGGCTATCCCAATATTTCGGACGAGGTGCGAATCCTCGAGGAACAACAACTCCAGCATCCGCTGGATGCGCTCAAGTCCGTGGTCAAGACAAAGGAAATTTTGGATGCCGCGGATGCCATCCGCAGGATTTTTGTTTCGCCGCAGGTGAAACGTTACATCGTGGACCTCACCCGCCGCACGCGCGAAAGCGATGACGTGTACCTCGGCGCCAGCCCGCGCGGCTCGCTGGGACTCTTCCGTTCGGCGCAGGCGCGCGCCGCGCTTCAGGGACGCGAGTACGTCCTGCCCGACGATGTGAAGGCCATGGCCGTGCCGGTGCTGGGACACCGCATCATCGTCAGCCCGGCCGCGCGCCTGCGCGACCTGGGCGCAGACCGCATCGTCGAGGAGATTATGCGCGCCCAGCCCTCGCCCGGCGGCGATTATTCGTCCGGCGCCAGCTCGAAACGCAGGCCTGCGACCGCAGGGAGTGGCGCAGGGGTTAAGCAGGCAGCGAAATGAAGTCCGGGCGCATCCTGGTTGCCCTGTTGTTCCTCGTGGGAACAGTCGGCTCGCTCCTCAGCCGCGAGGCGGTCTACACACGCCTGCTGTTCCTGAGCCTGCTGGTCGTGCTGGTCGCCTTCCTGTGGATGCGCCTGTCGGTGGTTGGGTTGAAGATCCACCGGCACGCGCGCCTGCAAAAAGCCAGCGCGGGGGATGTGTTCGAGGATCACTTCGAGATCCGCAACTCCAGCCCCTTCCTTGTTCCCAGCGCAGAGATTATCAACGAGTCCAAACTGCCGGGCGCGGGCGGGTCGCGCCTGCTCACGCGCATCGGCGGACGCCGCACCGTCACCTATCTTTCGCGCACGTATCTCATCCAGCGCGGACGTTTTGCCTTGGGTCCCACCACCGTCGTCAGCGGCGACCCGTTTGGGCTGTTCCATGCCAGCCGCCGTTTCCCGGCGGAAGAATCGCTGGTGGTGCTTCCCACCATTTACGAGATCGCGGCCTTTCCCGCCGCCCCGGGGATTTTGCCCGGCGGCCGCACCATCCGCCGCAAATCGTCGGATGTGACGCCGCACGCGGCCAGCGTGCGCGAGTACGCCCCCGGCGACCCGCTCAAAAGCATCCACTGGCCCACCACCGCCCGCCGCGGCAAATTGATGGTCAAGGAATTCGAGCAGGACCCGCAGGCGGAGGTTTGGATTTTTCTGGACCTTCGGCAAAACGGCGTGCATTACGCCAAACCCTACACGCCCCCCAAATTTGCCGCCACCCAACTCTTGTATAGCCGTTCGCCCAGATTCGTCCTGCCGCCCTCCACGCTGGAATACGCCGTCAGCATTGCCGCTTCGCTTTCGCATTATTTCATCGGGCAGAAGCGCGCGGTGGGTTTGGTGGCTGCGGGGCGCACCGCCACCGTCATCCCCGCCGAACGCAGTGACCGCCAGGAGGCGAAAATCCTCGAGACGCTGGCCTATCTCGAAGACGACGGCCATCTTTCGCTGGCGGCGCTGGCGTCCATGCAGGCGCGCCAGTTGACGACGGGCAGCAGCGCGATCCTGATCACGCCAGACGTGCGTGCCGAACTCGTCTCCGCCACCGAAGACCTCCAGCGCCGCGGCCTGCATCCCATCGTTGTCCTGCTCGACCCCGAGACCTTCGGCGGGCTGCCCGGCGCCGACCCGCTCGTCAAGTTGTTGAACGCGCGCGGCGTGCCGGTCTGCCGCGTGCGCTGCGCCGACGACCTCTCCAAAACCCTCTCGGCTTTCGCCGCCACACAAGGAGCCTCCACATGGCAAAGAATTCCGTTGTCACAATTGATTTGAACTTTCAGGGAAAACCCCAGGCGATTGCCTCGTACTTAATTCGGGACGGGGACGCGGTTGTTCTCGTGGAAAGCGGACCTGGCTCGACTCTCGCGGGACTTGAAGCGGGCCTGCGCGCACAAGGGTTATCTCCCGCGGACGTGACGCACGTCCTGCTGACGCACATCCACCTCGACCACGCCGGCGCGGCGGGACGGCTCGCGCGAAACGGCGCGCAGATTTACGTTCATCCTGTCGGCGCGCCGCACCTGCTCAACCCGGAAAAACTGCTGGCGTCAGCGACGCGCATCTACGGGGAGCGGATGGATTCGCTGTGGGGCGAGTTCCTGCCCGTCCCGGCGGACCAACTCCACGTCACGCAGGACGCGCAGGAGATCGTCATCGGGGACCTGCGCTTCGTCGCATTGTCCACGCCCGGGCACGCGGAGCATCACAACGTCTATGTTTTCGAAGGTGTTTGTTTCAGCGGGGACGTGGGCGGCGTGAGAATCCCAGGCTATCCGTACCTGCGTGTGCCGATGCCGCCGCCCGAACTGCATATCGAAAAGTGGCGGCACACACTAGCGCGTTTACGGGAGCAAAAATTTGCGCGCATCGCGCCGACTCACTTCGGCATCTTCGACGACGTGGAATGGCATCTGCGTGAAGTGGAAAAGGGACTGGACTCCGCCGAGCGCTGGCTGGAAGCCAGCGTGCCGTCTGACCCCAGCGTGGAGGAACTGCGCGCCAGTTTCAGCGCCTGGATCGAGGCCGAGGGCCAGGCCCAGGGGTTGAGCGCCGAGGCGGTCAAATCCTACGGCCTCGCCAATCCGCTCGGCATGAGCGCGGATGGGTTGATGCGGTATTGGAGGAAGGTGAGGATGGCGGGGTAGGGGGCGAAGAAAAATCGAGTAGAATCGAAATAGAGGTGCATTATGCAAAGCCTGACTTTACGTGCCCGCGTTGGAAAAGACGGTATTTTGAAATTGGAAACGCCAATTAAGTTCAGGGATGCCGAAGTAGACGTAGTTCTGGTAGTGAACACATCTACCGTAAAAGGCAAAACAAAAACGGAAAAGGATTGGCCTCCTGGTTTTTTTGAGAAAACCTTTGGCAGTATTCCTGATTTCCCCGACAGAGCGCCGCAAGGCGAATATGAAATTCGCGAGGCTCTGGAATGAAATACCTGCTGGATACCAATGCCTGTATCGGTTATTTGAACGGCAGGGCCGTTGGCGTTCGCCAGCGATTAGAGTCCATGCCGCCCAGCGAGGTATTCGTTTGCTCGGTGGTGAAAGCCGAACTGTTCTATGGCGCGATGAAAAGCCCAGACCCCGCCAGAACGCTTGCCCGACAAACCGTTTTTCTGGAGCAATTCGACTCCCTGCCTTTTGACGACCTCGCCGCTGAAGAATACGGACGCGTACGCGCGTATCTGGAAAAACGCGGTGAAATTATCGGCCCCAACGATTTACTGATTGCGTCCATCGCGCTGGTTAACAACGTCACTCTCGTAACTCACAACACGGACGAGTTCAAACGCGTGCTCGATTTGAATCTCGAAGACTGGCAGGCAGGATAGATTTCGCGGGTGGGCTGATGCGCTATTGGAGGAAGGTGAGGATGGCGGGGCAGGCATCTGTGCTGGATAGGGCGTTTAAGGGAGAGTTGTGAGAGCGACCCCCATCCCGTCCTTCCCCCAAATCCAAAGTGCGGATTTAGGGGAAGGGGAATTGAGAGTATGTATGAAACGAAAGACAATCAACTATAAAGTGCAAGCACGGCTGGCGTCGCTGCGGGAGTTACAATCCGCTACGGGGGAGGAGTTGCGCCGTAGGCGGACGTTGCTGCCGTCCGTGCTGGATGGGATGTTCATGCGAAAGTTACGACTCATCGGGTAAAATAGGAACATGGATAAGATCAAACCCTTCGAAAAGATAGCCTCGCAATTTCAAATCTCACAGGAAAGCGCCAAATATTTTCTTGGCTGTGTTCAGAAAAGTTTCAAATCAGAGCGGCCGTCCCATCAATTAATTCTGGAAACCATCGAAGCGCAGAAACTTGAATCCCTGCTGACTGCTTATGAGATCGCCGCCATGATGAAAGAAAGCGGCGTTTGGGTTTACGAGTTAAATACCGCGCCTCCTGCCAGTGTGGATGATGAGGCATGGGAAGCCTAGTGTCCGCTGGGAATATCCCAAAGTGGATGCCCTCCGTGCCTGATCGCAAGTTCAAAATCAAAGTCCCAACCCAAAAAGGAGATTAGCCATGGGCGAAAGTGGAAAGAAAGATAAAGGCAGTAAGGAACAAAAGAAGAAACCAAAACTGAGCCCGAAGGAAAAGAAAAAACTGAAACAGGAAAAGAAGAAGAACAAATTCATGCCCGGTTGATATTCCCGATAGTCTCCCTGATGAGAGCAGATGCAAAAACCAGCCGCGAATTTCACGAATTGACGCGAATTTCCCTTTTCCCATTCGCGAAAATTCGCGTAATTCGTGACAAAGCCCCCCAACTGCTCTTGAGAGGGGGACCACCATATTCCCGAACTGCTTTCATCTTATCCGCTCGCGGGATGGGGGCTCTTCGCGCGTGAGTTGCGATTGACTCGCGCTGCGATCAAACCGGTCCATTCTGGCGGCGGTGATTGCCGTTGTCGCGGCGGCCGGTTATTGGTGGAAGGAGGAAATCTTGAAAAGACCTGCCGAAGGTGTTTCTGCGAAAGTCTTGCTTTCCGAGTCGCGCGTCCGCGCAAGAGTCACGATTGACTCGCACTGCGATAAAACATGTCAGGTCTGACGACAGGCTTCAATGATATAATCACCTTACTTCCCAGATTGACGGGTTCTGAGCGCCGGTCCTTTTGTCAGGCTGGCGCTCCTTTTTTCAACATGATCTATAGGAGGTCCTTATGAACTACCACGAAGGCGATTCAGTCATGCACTGTACCTATGGGCTTGGAAAAATAATCCAAATGGAAGAGCGAACATTATACGGCCCCACCATGTTGTATTACGCCGTTCAAATCGGCGATATGACGGTCTGGGTGCCTGCGGACGACAGGCTGGAGACGCGCCTGCGCCCCCCGACGCGCGGGAAGGAATTTCAGCGACTCCTGGACATCCTGGCCGGTCCCGCCGACCTGCTGCCGGAGGATCGCCACGAACGAAAGGAACTCCTGGTGGAATGGCTGAAGGACGGCCGCGCCGAATCGCTTTGCCGCGTCATCTGCAGTCTCGCAAACCAGCGTCAAGTCCGCTCCTTGAACGACAACGACCAGATCCTCATGCGACGCGCCCAACATGCCCTGGTTGGGGAATGGGGCTACTCCCTATCCATCCCCGTTGCGCAGGCCGAATATGAATTACAACTTTTACTGGCATCCAAGGACGGCGAACATCCAGGCAAATCGTGATTTTGGAAGAGCCACCCGACATTGGGCGGCTCTTTCATTTGGGGGCCGCCCTTCATTACGATTGTCACGCAACGCGCATCATTTCGGCGCTATGGGGCAACCTGTCCGCATGATATACTTTCGGGGAAACGATCATAATTTGTAACTACTCAGCCATCCGTCATTGCGAGCGCTCTTCGCGAAGCAATCTCCTCGCCACGACGCGGGGATTGCTTCGTCGCTCACTCCGTTCGTTCCTCGCAATGACGGCTGAGTAGTTACCATAATTTAGTAAATCACTATTTCGATTCAATACCTTTATCAGCCCGTCATTGCGAGCGTCCTGCGAAGTCCCCGAAGGGGGAGCGAAGCGGAGCGAAGTCGAAGGATGCGAAGCAATCCCCTCTCGAAACCCGGAGATTGCTTCGTCGGGACCCCGTAATAGCATCGGGGCAGGCGAACACCCTCCTCGTAATGACGGTGGAAACGGTAACCATCTCCAAGGAGCCGGCTTTATGAAAGACTTTCTCGCGATTTCCGATTATTCCCCCGCCGAGGTAAAGGATTTTCTCGACCTGGCGCTGAAACTTAAAAAGGAATATTTCAAAAAAGGCAGCCAGCCTATTTTCCAGGGCAAGGCGCTGGGTATGATCTTCCAGAAACCCAGCCTGCGGACGCGCGTCTCGTTTGACATGGCCATGCGTCATTGCGGCGGGGACGCGCTCTACCTCTCCCCAAGCGAGATCGGACTCGGCAAGCGCGAGTCCATCGCGGACGTGGCGCGCGTGCTTTCGGGCTACGTCCAGGCGTTGATGGCGCGCGTTTTCGAGCATGCCCACGTGCTGGAACTCGCCAAATGGTCGAGCATTCCCGTGGTCAATGGATTGAGCGATTACAACCATCCCTGCCAGGGCATGGCGGACGCGCTGACCATTGTCGAGAAATTCGGGGACGCCAAGGGACTCAACGTCACTTTCGTGGGCGACGGCAACAACGTGGTTGTCTCGCTGATGCACGTATCCGCCAAACTGGGCTGGAACTTCACCCTCGCCAGCCCCGAGGGCTACGACCTGGACCCGAAAGCGGTGGACATTGCCAAAAAGATTTCCGCGGAGACGGGTTCCAAACTCTCGTTCCTGCGCGACCCGCACGCGGCGGTGAAAAACGCCCACGTCATCTACACCGACACCTGGACCTCGATGGGGCAGGAGCAGGAGACCGCCAAACGCGAGCAGGTCTTCCCGCCTTACCAGGTCAATGCCAAACTGGTCGGCGAAGCGGAGGAGGATGTGATCGTCATGCACTGCCTGCCCGCGCATCGCAACCAGGAACTGACCGACGAGGTGGCCGACGGTCCGCACTCGGTCATCTTCCCGCAGGCGCACAACCGCCTCCACGCGCAGAAAGCCATCCTGGCGCGTTTGTTGGGTGTGGCGTAAGAATGAATACGCAATACGCAGTACGCAACAAATATTGCGTACTGCGTATTGCGTAACGCGAGAATTATGGTTTTGGAGACACATGAAAACACGAGATTACATCGCCATCGAAGACCGGTACGGCGCGCACAATTATCATCCCCTCGATGTCGTCATCGAAAAGGCCGAGGGTGTCTGGGTCTATGACGTGGACGGCAAAAAATACCTCGATTGCCTGAGCGCATATTCAGCGATTAATCAGGGACACGTCCATCCCGAAATTTTGAAAGCCATGCTCGAACAAGCCGCGAAAGTCACGCTCACCTCGCGCGCTTTCCGCAACGATCAGCTGCCCCTCTTTTACAAGGAACTCTCCGAGATGACCGGCTACGAAATGTCCCTGCCCATGAACAGCGGCGCAGAGGCGGTCGAGACGGCTGTCAAACTGGCGCGCAAGTGGGCGTACACCGTCAAGTGCGTGCCGCGCCACCAGGCGGAGATCATCGTCTGCGCGGGCAACTTCCACGGGCGCACCACCACCATCATCTCGTTTTCCACCGAGCCAGCCTACCGCGACGATTTCGGCCCCTTCACGCCGGGCTTTCTCGCCGTCCCGTATGGCGATGCGGACGCGATCAGGCGCGTCATCACCTCGAACACCGCCGCGGTGCTGGTCGAACCCATCCAGGGCGAGGGCGGGGTCATCATTCCTCCGAAGGGATATCTCAAGGAAGTTGCGGAGCTGTGCAAAAAGAACAACGTTTTGCTGATTGCGGACGAAATCCAAACGGGTCTCGGCCGGACCGGGAAGTTGTTCGCCAGCCAGCACGAGGATGTCCGCCCCGACATGGTTGTCATCGGCAAGGCGCTCTCAGGCGGATTCTATCCGGTCAGCGCGGTGCTGGCGGACGCCCCCCTGCTGGGGCTGTTCGCGCCGGGCGAGCATGGTTCCACCTTTGGCGGCAACCCGCTGGCGGCGGCCATTGCCCGCGCCGCCCTGCGCGTCATTCGTGACGAGAAACTGGCCGAGCGCGCCGACGAACTGGGCAGGTATTTTGTGGAGCAACTGGCCGAGATCCCCAGCCCGCACGTCAAGGAAGTGCGCGGCAAGGGATTGTTGATTGCCGTGGAGTTGAAGCCCTCCGCAAAGGGCGCGCGGCGTTTCTGCGAAGCGTTGCAGGGCAAGGGTATCCTCGCCAAAGAGACTCATGAAAACGTTATCCGCTTCGCGCCGCCGCTGGTGATTGACAAAGCGACGATTGACTGGGCCTTGCCGTCCATCCGCGACGTGTTGAATATGAAATGAAATTGACCATGTAGTGACCCATGTAGTGGCGACTTTAGTCGCTCCTGGGGA
>Ga0210029_1002372_pt1 | contig 10277 bp, 6 predicted proteins | sample CryGeymeta201521_FD_183985 | JGI IMG/M metagenome (GOLD analysis project Ga0210029, IMG submission 183985) | Groundwater microbial communities from Crystal Geyser aquifers in Utah, USA - Crystal Geyser metaG 2015-21 (SPAdes) (version 2) | ecosystem: Environmental > Aquatic > Deep subsurface >... | reverse complement strand
TGTAAATGCTCGAGTCCCGTTGATTCCAACGAGCCAATCACCTTCAGATCTTTTAGCCGCTGAAACTCCAAGTAAATCAAATTCACTTGCATCTCTCAGGTTTTTCATTTCTTTTATAATCTCATCTTCTGTCATTGCTGAAAGCCACAGCCTTTTAATCTTTTTTTTCGAATGAGGAACGAGCTGCAAAATACTCCTGAAAATGTGCTCTCCCTCTCTGCCTGCGTCACAGGCATTTACAATAACTCCTACGTCTTTTCTCTGAATCAAGTTCTTGATAACATTAAATCTACTTTTTGTCTTTTCAGTAACCTTCAACTTGAATTCCTCGGGAATAATTGGGAGATTTTGCAACACCCAGAATTTATACTTCTTATCGTAATCTTCTGGTTCAAACAGTTCAACAAGATGGCCCAATGACCATGTAATAATGAATTGTTCGTTTTCGAAAAAATCTTTTTTACCATCAAATTTACCAAGAGCCCTCTTTACATCGAGAGCTACAGAAGGTTTTTCGGTTATGATTAATATTTTCATTCAATATATTATATAAATCTCTATAAATACAAAATCCCCGGATTAACCGGGGATATCAAACTAATGTAAAGGTTCAGAATTACTCGACCATATCAACGTTTACGGCTTTGTCGCCTTTGTCAGATGCTTCGAGTTCATATTCTACTTTTTGACCTTCTTTTAAAGTCTTGTAGCCACCAGACCTAATTGCTGTGTAGTGTACAAAGAGATCCTTCCCGCCATTGTCGGGAACAATAAAACCAAATCCTTTCTGAGAGTTAAACCATTTAACTCTCCCTGTAAGTCTTTCCAACTTAAAATACCTCCTAAAAAATTCTGCACTCTGTGCAGTAAAGTAATTATAACCTAAAAAAATTTATTTGCAAATGAAAATAAATCTATTTTTAATTTTAAACATTAAACAAGGTCTCTTACGAAAGTATAGAAAGAATCTGATGAAAAAGAGCTCAGGTTACAGAAGATTAAGAATAAAATATCATGCTAGTGGACCTTAAGTCCCAGTGAACCTTTAGTCCCGAAAAACCTTCAGTCCCGAACTCGTTTCGGGATTGTTTCGGGATTGTTTCAGCATCTCTCCTCTTTTGTCATTCCGCAATCTTTTCCTTGCTAGGCAAGCACTTGTTTCAGCATCTTATATTTTAAAAAACAGAATAAAGAATTAGACCCTGAGACAAGCTCAGGGTGACAGACAAGAGTGTGGTCATGCTGAACTCGTTTCAGCATCAGGGTGACATTACTTGATTCAAGACAGGGTGATAAAAACCTGTCCTGAACTTGTTTCAGGATAGAGTTTTTCAGAGACCTCATTATATTTATATACACTTAATTTTTATGACATATAAATAGTGGAACAAACAATCCGGATCTAACGCCTGTGGAGACCTGACCTCTATCTATTATAAATCTGGGGAGCAAGTTGGATTGGATGGAATATAAATCTCTCTATTAAGGAAAAGATAGCCTCCCAAATAAATAATCTACCGAAAGCACACTTATAAGTATAAGGTAGTTACTCTAGAGTCTTCGAATACTTGCTCCTCTATTTTATACCATCTACTTTTTCTAATATCAACTTTGTAAGGTTCTCTGCTAAATTCATATCTTTTGTGGAAAGCTCTGAAGCTGGAGGATGGATACAACCAATCTTAAATAGACACCCTTTATATGCAACAAGAATGTCCGCTCCTGTTGGACTTATTTTCCTTGCAGACCTATCTCCAATTCTTCTCTCAGCCAGGTCTTCAGGGTCAAGACAAACTTGGTATGCACCGCACCTATACCAATCAAATGCTTTATCTAGTATCTCTTTACTATCAAATTTGGCAGCAATTATATCAAAAATAATCCCATCGTCATAGTGAATTGATATCCGATTTTTTTGCGTTGCAAGGTCACTCTTAGCAATTTCATCTGGTGACATATTTGAATAATCTGCATTCTCTTCATAACCGTTATATACTACAAAAGTTACTGGAACTTCATCTACTATCTTTTTGATCTCGCCAGTCTTTATAAAGCTCAATTCTTCTTTTGTAATCGTTATATCTGGAAGTATCTGGAAATATTCATTCTTTGAAGTGGCGAATAGCTCAGTAATTACTACAAGGCTAACTCCAATAAGTATAACTAAAAGTACTATCATAAATTTTTTTGTTTTCATTTTTATCTCCCTTTTTACTAATCTACATTACTAAAGTAACTTGGAGTCCGTGGGCTCCACGTACCTGAATAGTAAAGATACCCCTTGTAGTTAGGATCCATTATAAGGTTCATCGGAATAAAAGGAGAGTAATGCCAGAACCTGAAATATCGGCCTTAACGATCATTTGTGAATATTTTTTATCCTTCTAAAATCCTTTTTGCTCTGGATATCCATTCTTTATCGGCAAGTAATGCTCTACCTATACCTACAGTATCTGCCTTTCCACTTTTTATTATATAATTTGCAAATTCGGGAGTTCGAATACCACCAGTAACGTTTATCGGCACATTAATAATTTCTTTAAGAGCCTCGCTGTACTGAACATAATATCCTTCAATTTCTTTTAATTCTTTTGGTCTGCTTCCAGAATAACCACCTGATATATCGATCATATCAACGCCTTTCAATAAAATCTCTTTTGCTCCTTTTAAACCTTCCTCAAATGCAAATCCCTCGGGATAGAAATTAAACTGCGGTGGATTATCAGATATTGGAAATCTAACAATAATCGGAAGATTACCGATCTTATGCTTTGTATCCTCCAATATTTCAATCAAAATTCTAATTCTATTGGTCAGGTTGCCTCCATATTCATCGTTTCTTTTATTCGAAATTGGCGAAAGAAATTGATTTATCAGAAATCCGTGCGCGGCATGAATTTCTATCATGTCATAACCCGCATCATTACCTCTTCTTGCAGCATCTCCGAAAGATTCGACTATTCTTCTTATCTCATCCTTTGAAAGATCTTTCTCATTAATAGAGTTCAGGGGTTTCCTTGTATCACCTTCGGCTTCGACAACAAAATCACTCTCGTCTTTATTTGCTAACATTGTCTTGAGTTCTGGAATATTAAAGAGGTTTGCACCTGCATGATTAACTTCAACGGCAACTTTGACCTCATTTTTATGAATAAAATTAACTAATTTTTTATGTCCTTCAACAAATTTATCATGGGATAAAAGCAACTGATTTGGCATAACCCTGGATTCAGGCGATACAAAAACATTTTCAGTAATTACCAAGCTCATACCTAGTTTCGACATTTTAGAGTAGTAATCAATCACAGTTTCATTTATAAACCCACTCTTTTCTGGATTTCTTACTGCAAGAGGTGGCATTACTACCCTATTTGATAGGTTAATATTTTTTATTTTAATTGAAGAGAAAAGATTCGGCATCCTGTCCACCTTAATCTTTATTCTTCTCCGTAAAACTTCTTATCTTTAATTTCGTCTGGCAAATATTTCTCTCCTTTTACAATATGCCCTTCAAAATCATGAGGGTATTTATAATCTTGTCCATATCCCCAGTTTTTCATAAGTTTTGTTACAGGATTTCTTAATTTTTTAGGGACCTCGAGACTTCCAGTTTCTTCAATTGTTTTCTTCACTTCGCTTTCTGCGATATAAAGCGTATTGCTCTTTGGTGCTTTTGCAAGGTAAACAACAGCTTCTGCAAGTGCAAGGTAACCCTCGGGAGGACCTACAAAATGAAAGGCCTGTTGGGCAACGTTTGCAACTACAAGCGCATTTGGATCTTTTAAACCTACATCTTCTGCGGCAAACCTTATCATCCTTCTTGCAATGTAAAGAGGATCTTCACCTGCTTCGATCATTCTGTACATATAGTAAAGAGCAGCATCAGGATCACTTCCACGCATGCTTTTTATAAAAGCAGAGATTAAATCATAATGAAGTTCCTCTCCGTATAAAAGGGTTGCACTACCCGTAAAACTTTTAAGATCCGATTCTTCTATTATCTTTTTACCTGTTGAGTCGAAAATTGCTTCAACAAGGTTCAAAGCCTTTCGTGCATCACCATCGCTTGCCTCCGCAATTAATTTTCTTGCATCAGGAGTAATTAAATAATTAGAAAAAAGTTTATCCTTCTTGATGGCATTATCGACAATCTTTTCAATGTGAGGAACTGTTAGTTTTTCAAAAACGAAAATTGAAAGTCTTGAAAGAAGAGGAGAAATAATATAAAAAGAAGGATTATCTGTTGTAAGTCCAATAAGAATTATGTCTCCCTTCTCAACCGGTTCGAGGAAAGTATCTTGTTCCTTTTTGTTAAAATGTTGAATTTCATCCACTATTACCACAGGCGTAACATCAGAAAAATTTTTCTCCTTAACGAGCACTTCAATAATTTTTTTGACATCTTTAATATGTTCTGTGGTTGCTGAAATTACTACTTTCTTTCTATCCTTAGCTGCAAGGAAAGCAATGGTTGTTTTCCCATTGCCAGGTGGTCCGTAAATAAGAAAAGATGATAGCATACCACCTTCAAGCATTTTCCTTAGTGGTTTATTTACTCCAAGCAAATGCTCTTGACCTACAAAATCATCAAGGGTCTCTGGTCTCACCCTTTCTGCCAGAGGCCTCTTAGATGAACCACTTTGCTCAAAAAGTTCCATTAAATTTCTTCAATTTTAGATAATTGATCAAGCAAGTAATTTCTAATATCTTCTGGCTTTTCTTCTTTATAAACTATCTCACCATTTTTAAGAATAGGTACAAGTGCTTTATCGTAGTTATCTTCATGAAATTCTTCCGAAAAAGGAACAACCTTAAACTTCACGGTTCCATCCTTAAATGTCCTGTACACCTTCTTCCTTCCTGAAAATTTTCCTTTCTTTGCAAGGGGTTTACCTTCAAGTTCAACTATATCCATCGCAAAATCAATAGTGTTTGCATTTGCGATAGAAGTACCCACCCCGAAGCCATCTGCCCCGGCTTTTATAAGATCTGGTATTACATTTTCATCTAGCCCTCCAGAAACAAAAACCTTTACTTTTTCAAAACCTCTTATTCGTAGCTCCCATTTAACTTCCCTAACAATATCTATAATAGAGCCCCTTCTGGATTGAGGAGTATCGAGCCTTACCCCCGAAAGCTTATCTTTAATAGCATTAGCAGCTTCTATCGCCTCAAATTTTTCATCACCAAATGTATCTACAAGAGTAATGCGCGGGATTGATGGATCTAAAATTTCATCAAACGCTTTTATTGCAACACCAACGTTACCGAGGTTTATGACGAGCGCGTGCGGAAGCGTACCAGTAGGATTTTTCCCTATTACCCTGGCGCCAATTACACTTGATACCCCATCACACCCTCCAATATATGAAGATCTATCAATTAATGGAGCTAAAGCAGGATGCATTCTTCTCACTCCAAATGATAAAACAGATTTTTTACCTGCGAGTTTTTTCACTCTTGCAGCCTTTGTTGCAATTCCAGAAGCTTCACATATAAGTCCAAGAGCTGGTGTTTCGTATTTTCCGAAGTCAAGGTATTTGCCTTCAATAACCATAACTGGTACGGGGGTCCCTTCAACGTCTCTTGATTTAAAAATACTGCCCTCTCTCAAAGCCCAAACATCGACTGGCCTATCCTTTAAAATTTCAATTACTTCAGGAAGCCCAACAAAAACTGCCCATGGATTTTCCAAATGCTGCACTGTGAATTCGGCAAGTGCATGATTATTTACTCCTTTAGCTTTGAGAATTTCTTCTGCCCTAAAAAAATAAATATCGGTTGTAAGTCCTTCTTTAATTTCTTCATCTTTTGCAATGAAAAACATTTTATCCTCCTATGGTTTTGTCGCTGAGATACTCTTTAAAATATTTTCAAGTTCTTCAAGCTCTTTGCCTGCAAGTTCAAATTCTCCCCTTGATACATAGTCCTTATACTTTTCGAAATGTTCATATGCGGATTTTAAAAGATCGGGCTGAGTTGTTGGTGTTTCTTGTGGAGGAGGTTGTACCTCGCTAAATAACAAATTTACGGCATCATCAAACGTATCTCCCCAAACGAGCTTATTTTGAGTTGCAAGAACAATTTTCTTAACCTGAGGGAAACTACCTGAACCAGCTTTAAGGTAAACAGGCTCAAGATAGAGGAGCGAATGGTCAATTGGCATAACAAGAGTATTTCCTCTAATTACCTCGGAACCCTGTTGATTCCATAGAGTAAGTACCTTAGAAATTTCTGAGTCCTGGTCTATTCTAATTTCGATTTGCATTGGTCCGTAGAACAATTTTTCCTTTGAAAACTGATATACAATTAACTTTCCGTAATTTGGTAGGTCACATTGGGCCACAGCAAGCGCAATGATATTATTCTTTCCCAAAGGAGTAAAAGGATATGCAGAAACAAAGTTGTAAGTATTGCTATCAGGATCTTTTAGTATTATAAAATAAGGTAAAACTTGTTGAGTTGCTGAATAATACTTCTCTTGTGCAATTGTCCATTTATCTTCTTTGTTGTAAAAAACTTCAGGGTCGTTCATATGATAAACACTGTAAATATACCCCTGAATCTCCATAAGCTCGTCTGGATAACGCATATGTTCCTTTAAAAATTCGGGCATTTCAGAATAGGTTTTAAACAGTGTTGGAAATGTTTTCTTATAAGTTTGGGCAACAACATCACTTTCATCAATAATATAAAAATTTACGTCTCCGGTATATGCATCGACGACAAATTTTATGCTATTTCTAATATAATTAATATCTTCTCCTTTGAAGTTTATCGCTTCAGAATATGGAAATAAAGAAGAATAAGTATACGCATCCCCCATCCAGTAAAGCTTGCCATCGTCTCCAAGCACAATATAAGGATCCTGAGCAAATTCAAGGAAGGGAGCGATTTTCTCGACTCTAGTTAACACATCTCTGTTTATAAGTATTCTACTTTTAGAATTTAGATATCGAGAAAGAATTATGTTTGGGTCGCTATACTGAATAGCAAAAATTAAACGATTTAAAGGGTTCATAGAAATTCCTCTGTCTCCCTGATATAAAGCATATGCATTATCCTCACCCTTAGGGTAATCAAATTCGGGAGTTGTGGTGTTAACAAAAATATATTCGTTTGTTAGTTCTCCAAAATATATCTCCGGTCGAGTAACCTCTAAGCCTGGTACTGTGGCAACAGGTGGAACGTCCTTAATGAGGAGGTTTGGAAGTCCATCTGATGCAAATTCGTTAACGGTGTTCATACATATTCCGTAGCCATGTGTATACTTTAGGTGAAGATTCACCCATGTTTTGGAGTTATCAGGGAGTAATTTCTGATCTATCTCTCTTGCTCCGACGAGGACCTCTCTCAGATTACCATTTATAACATATCTATCAACATCAATGTCATTAAAAGAGTAATAAAGCCTTACTGCCTGTATTTGCTGATAAGTATCTTTAAGCGCGCGCCAATCCCAAAATCTTAAATTGTCTGTAAGCTCTTTATCGTTGTTTAGCTTTTCCACTGTAAGCGGTTCTACGTCTCCAAATTGCTTAAGATCTATTTTATCGAGTCCAAAAGCTTCACGCGTCCCTTGTATATTGTACGAAAGAAAAGTTTTTTCTCTTGCAAGTTCATTGGGTTTTACAACAAGTGATTGAAAAATAAATGGCAAAAATCCATACAATAAAATACCAACAACAGCCCCAACAACAAGTATTTTTATAACATTTGTTCTGCTTGTAAATCTTGGGACTATAGCATATACAAAGAGGAATGCTCCACCTCCAAGAAACAGAACTGAAAGAAGTTTAAAAATAGGAATTCGTATATAGTAATCTGTATAACCGATACCAAATACAGCACCACTTGAAACAAAGAGGAGCGAGTATATGCTGAGGTAGATTCTCGTTGCAAAGAATATAAATAAAATTCCTCCAAGGACAGCAAGAAGATTTGTTGCCCTTATTACTATTGGTGAAAGCGGTGGAAAACTCACTCTTATATAAAACGCATAAACAATTTCTTCGACTATAAATGCAACAATAAATATACCTATAAGATAGGAAACAATCGAGGAAAGGAAAGGGTAAGTAAACATATAAAATGATGCAGGGATATTAAAAATAGGGTCTCTAACAGTAGTTGCCGTTCTGTTTAAAAACATAAAAACTTTCATAAAACTCGATGAGAGAGCCCCTGCAAACATAAATGCAAGTATTAAGGGGACGAAGCGTCTTGCTAATTTTACAAGCTTCTCCCCTATTTCAAGCTCCTCTCTTCTCATTGGAACATAAAATACGATAGAGAAAACTAACCATGAGAAAAAGAAACCTACGACATACAATAAAAGTTGCATCCATATCCTTTTTAGAAAAGCACTTATAAAACCTAAACTTTTGAACCATAACAGGTTCACCTGAAAATTTACTAATCCAAGGAAAACTGAGATTATAAGAACACCAATCATTCCAATTATAAATGGGATTTTTATATCTTCAAAAAGTATAACTTTTCTGTCCTTTATTCTAAAAATCCGTATTATAAGCGGGATAAAGAACACTAAATACATTGATAGTATTATAATACTTATCATTATTAACCACCTTCCTTCATTTTAAAAAAGAGAATGCTGTTCATTTATATATTATAGGATGAATGTCTAAAAACGCTAACAATAGTATTTGCTTTTAAAAATTTAAGTTATTACAAAAATAACCGCCACAGACTTTCCTGTTCCTTTAAAGACAAATGTTATAAACAAAAAGCTCAGGAAATGGTAATTTTTTTACTACAAAATTAGCCTTTTTTCTCTATTGCTCTTCCTAAAATTAATACTGCCTCTCCTCTTGTAATAGAAGAAAAAGGATAAAAATAAATTTTACCATTTGCATTCACTCCCTGGACAATTCCCAAATTGTAAGCAGTAAGAACTTCCTTAAACCCAAAATAATCTCCGTCAATGTCTGAAAATGGATTTGGAGTGTCTAAAAATTTAAATTCAAGGGCCCTAATCACCATTGTAGTAAATTCTCCTCTTGTGATGTAGTTATTCGGAGAAAATGCATAAGACGAAACACCTATTACAATACCTCTTCGGTATGCCTCCTCAATTAAATTAAACGCCCAATAAACTCTTGGAACATCATTAAAAGTAGGCTTTAAGTATCTTTGCGGTGTTATGCTTATCACCCTCAAAATTAGAGCAACTGCTTCAGCTCTTGTCAAATTATTTTGAGGTCTAAAAGTTCCATCAGGGTAACCATATATAATTCCCCTGCTATAAAGAGTAAAAAGGTATTTAATTAACTCTGGATCTTTTACATCATCGAATGGAGCAATGGTCTGCGGTTCGTTTCCTACAAGAAAAATTGTAGTGGCAAAATACTTAGGCAGCGCAAACTTATTCATATTTTCTGGTTCTTCGATTTTCTCATTAGCCATGCTTGTTGTTAGCCAGAAATTCATTCTATAAGTTCCCGCTGAAACAGGACTGCCACTATTGCTCTTTTGATTCCACTGTTCTTTAAAAATCTTTACTTCGTCAGGTTCCAAATTTATTTCTGTAATAACCTGAGCAAACATCTTCCCTTGAGACCATCTATAAAACCCTAAATCATTTTTTGTGATATTAAATATTACAAAATCGTAAGTCTGTGCAGTGTTGAAAGTCAATTTTTGAAAAACATTACTTTCATTTGAAATGGTAAAAGTTATGTTTACAGTTTCCCCGAGTTTGTAAACTGTTTTATCTGTCTCAACCTTTACTAAAATTCCTCCCTCTCCTTTTGCCGGAGAAACCTTAAAGAAGGTAAACAAAAGAAGCCCGGTCATTAAAATCGGTAAAATTTTCTTCATTAAAATCATCCTCCCTTTTTCAGTTTAGACTTCTTCAATATCTAAAAAGTTCCAAAGATTTAAAAGGCCGATAAGTTTTTTTTGAATGTTTAAATCTAAATCTCCCCTAATAAAGCTTTAAGATAAAAAGAAACTCTTCTAAAAAAACTATCTATATCTTCATTTACAAGGAGATCAACATATCTATTTAGTCTTGAAGTACCTTTTCCTACAAATACAATTCTGCCTCTCGAGAAGTCAACCAATGAATTAGCTGGATACACCTCAAGAGATGTCCCCACAATTAGAAACAGATCTGAAAGATAAACAAGCTCTTCTGCTTTTGAAAAGTCTTTCACATTCTCGCCAAAAAATACTATATCAGGCTTTACAAGACCTTTGCACGAGTCACAATGAGGAATTTTTTCCTCAAAAATTTTTCTTTTCATCTCTTT
>Ga0210029_1002367_pt1 | contig 10305 bp, 7 predicted proteins | sample CryGeymeta201521_FD_183985 | JGI IMG/M metagenome (GOLD analysis project Ga0210029, IMG submission 183985) | Groundwater microbial communities from Crystal Geyser aquifers in Utah, USA - Crystal Geyser metaG 2015-21 (SPAdes) (version 2) | ecosystem: Environmental > Aquatic > Deep subsurface >... | reverse complement strand
CCTCTATTCACAAGCTTCCGGACAAAATTACGCGAGGATACATCATCTAAACGAAGAATTTTCTGTATTTCCTCCAGGCGAAATATAGGCTTATTTTGCTCATAAAGTATAGTAACCAAATGAGCACAGCTTGAGTTCCAAGGGTTTTTAGTTTATTATATCTATAATGCATTTTGTGGCCTCCTAAGCCACATTTTACATTAATAATATAATATTATCAAGATATAATTATAATTATAATGCAAATAGTGTCCTCACAGGACACTATTTGCATTAATAATATAATTGTTAATAGGAACACATCCTATTTTCTCTATGGCTTACCTTCCCTTTTACGAGGTCTTCCTTTGGGATATCTATCTATAGTAATACCTAAAGCTTCAAACATCTGGTTAAGAAATTCCTCAGAGCCTAAAGGACCCGTTTTCCCTATTTTAATAATTTGAAAGTAAAATATTAACTATCTAAGAAAATGAGATGTATTCATATTTATTCTAATCTTATTACCCGATTCAGAGAACCGTTCTCTGAACTACTTCCGTTTTAGATAAAATGGCACGGTGAACAACATTCCCTGTACCACTCCCTAACTTGCCACCGAAGCATAATACGGCGATGGCACTGTCGGGTATGCCCGAAATACATGATAAAAAACAGCTTCGGCTTTTTTATATACATCGTTTTGGGTGTAAAGATCTACGGGTAATCCGGTTTTTTCGTCCCACAAGAAATTTCTAATTAAAACTTTTACGGCATCTCTTGTTGGCTCTTTGTCTTGGAACTTATACAAACCCTTCAATTTTTCTTTCAGTGTTTTTAGTAGTTCTTTGGCTACCTTCTTTATTTTTTGGATTTCCTGGGGTTTCAAATCTGGTTTTGCCAATAGGTCATATATGGCCAGTGTCTCCTCATCCAGCCCCTCTCGCACAGCTCGGCCTTCTTCCTCGTCCAACTCTTGCACAAATTTCAATAACGCCTCAAAGGTGGCTTCAATATTTTGGCGGTCTTTTTCTTTATTGTACTCATCAATTATCTTTTCATAATGTTCTTGAAAATCTGTCCGGAGAGGATTTCTTTGGATCAGCTGTTCCAATTTTTTCTCAATCATACTTTTAAGGCTTTGCACAGTGGTATTTTTAGTCTTAGAGTGTTCAAATTCTGACCGCAATCGGTTAAAGTCAATTTTACTGATATCATAAGTCTTATTAGGTTCTTTGTATTTATCAGGTTTAGCGACAATCGACTCATTAATAATTTCATGCAGCTGTTTAATGATATCGCTGATATCTGCTTGTTCAATGTCTTTTTGCAGGCTTTTGTAGATGATATTTATCGCGTTGTATTGGTGGCGATAAGCATTTACTCCGGGAATGGTGAGACAGGCTTTGAATTTAATGAATACTTCACGGCACATGACCTCAAACTTCTTCCTGGTTTCATCATTTTCGTTCACCGCTTCTTTAGCCGCGACAATTGCCTTGTTTCTCTCAAATCCGCTGGTGTTAATGATTACATCAAGCGGTGCTTTTCGCTCACTCAAGAAATCACTTACCAAACCAATCGCTTGTTTTAACTCTTCCAGTAATTCTTCTTTGCTTCTAGTTGGATCTAGTTCACCCGGCCCAAAACCGCCTGTTCTGCCGGTATCGCCTGTACCAGTAAAGGTAGCCAGCGCTTTGCGTAAATTCTTGAGGATGCCGCAATAATCGATAATCAAACCATTGTTTTTATCGCCATTGACTCGGTTGGCGCGGGCAATCGCCTGCATCAGGGTATGGGCTTTGAGTGGTTTATCCAAATAAAGGTTTGCCAAACTCGGCACATCAAACCCAGTGAGCCACATAGCGCAAACTATCGCAATTCTAAAGGGATGTCCTTCTTTCTTAAAAGCAGAATCCACCTCAATTCGCGTTCCATCGGAGAGCTCAAAGCCATTTTTAATAAGTCGCCGATGGGGGGTGATATCGAAACCCCATTTTCTAAACTTCTCTACCTCACCTTGCTCTTCGCTTACAATTACTGCCATCTTGGTCTCTTTCATCCAGATGAGCTGATTAGAAAGATAATCCTTTTCTTCTCCCGCCGCCATTTTCCAGGATTCTCTGATTTCCTCTATTTTTTGATCCCAGTATTGCCTGATCAATTCATACATCCGCACACAGGTTAGTTTATCAATGCACACCAATATCGCCTTACCGGCCTCCCAAGAAGTGGTGTAATGCTCCACGAAATCCTGGGCAATTTGATTGAGACGTTTTTCCGCGGTGATGATATGATAATCGCGTTTCAGCTCTCTTTCCAGTCGCTGGCTGACATCGATATCATTAATTTCAATTTCTTCCAATTTTTCGGCAATCCGCTCATTAATATCACTGGTGGCTACACCCAGGGTATCGCCTCGCGAATCGTAATAGAGCGGTACGGTCGATTTATCTTCTACTGATCGTTGAAAATCATAGGTGGAAACATACTCGCCAAAGACTTTCATGGTAATCTGATCATCTTTAAATAACGGTGTTCCGGTAAAGCCGATAAAGTTGGCTTTTGGCAAGGCATTACGCATATTTAAGGCCAGAGTGCCGTATTGAGTGCGGTGCGCTTCGTCGGTGATCACAATAATGTCATCACGCCTGGTGTAGCCTTCATCCGGGTTAACCTCTTGATTGAATTTTTGAATGGTGGTAAAAACATAGGCCTTTCGTTGACTCATGAGTTCTGCCAAATGTCTGCCACTGCTCGGTCGGCAGGGTGTTTTGTCATTATCAGTCACGCCGCATCCGGCAAAGGTTTTATATATTTGGGTATCCAGATCATCACGATCGGTACAAATCAAGAAAGTATAATTACCGCCGATTTTACGGTGCACCTTGGTAGTAAAAAATACCATGGAATAACTTTTCCCGGCACCTTGCGTATGCCAGAAAACGCCGAGTTTTCCTTTAACTCTATGGGGATCATTCAGGGCCTTAATGACTTGATTAACGCCCAGATACTGGTGATTTTTCGCCAGCACTTTTATCTGTTTACCGCTGGAATCGTCATAGACAATGAAGTTTTCAAAGATATCCATGAAATTTTTCTGGTCGCAAACACCCTTTAGAAGAGTTTCCATATCCACCACACCACGATCGGATTCTGACAAACGCTTCCACTCATGAAAATGCTCAAAACCAGCAGTAATGGTGCCGATTTTTGCTTTTTCGCCGTTTCCTAACATGACGATCGCATTATGATGAAAGAAGTGTGGGATAGTATCTTTGTAATCAGCAAAGTTTCTTTCGTAGGCCTGTTTGAGGTCTTTATGAATATTTTTGCATTCGACAAATAAAAGCGGAATACCGTTGACAAATCCCACAATATCAATACGACGACGGTAAAGATCACCCTGCACCCAAAGTTCGCGCACTGCCATGAAGTGATTGTTGGTCGCCTCATTAAAATCAAATATCTTGAGCCTCTCTTTTTTGATCTCGCCATGTTCACCCTGAAAAGAAACCAGCACACCATCTTTAAACAGTTTGTATTTATCAAAATTATTGGCAAGCAAAGACTGGCTCTGGGAATAATCCACCACTTGACGAACGGCTTCATCGTAGGCGACTTCAGGAAGTCTTAAATTAAATTTTTTAAGCGCTTCTTTTAGATAACGCGTGAGTACCACCTCACGGTCGGAATTTCTGCCTAATAGGCCATTCGGACCAAAAGTTTCCTGGTTATGGGCATATACCGAATCCCAACCAAGATTATTTTTTAAGTAATCGGTGGTGGTTTGTTGGACTAAAGTGTCTTCGTTTAAATAGCTCATATTTTTTTCTTCTTTGAGTTCAATAATTTTTTGACTTCGCGGTCAAAATCGGATTCAAGCATACGGTCTTGAACAACCCGATACTTTTCATACTCTTTCTCCGCTAAAGCGACCGCTACATCATGGCTGACCTTGCCACTATCCTGCAAGATATCCTCTTCATTAAATCGCAGAAAAGCGTCAAGCTTGGCTACCCAATCCTTCATGTACATCACAATACCTTTTTGTGCTTGCATTTCGGCGTAATCAAGGTACATGGTTACAATCCGATTGAGCAGGTTCAATTCCTTTTCATCCAGATAATTTTTAGCGATACTAACATCGGTTTTACGGATCGCACCTTTGGGGCTGTTTTTCCAACTGGTTAGGCCGATGTATGGCTTTTTACTATCGACTCTATGGGCAATAATTTCCGGGGCAGTCTTCCCACTTATTGCAAAATGAAGTTTGTTTTGCACGGTAGCAAAAAATTGTTTAGTGATTACTTCGTTCGGATCATAGTCGGCGCTGCACTGCGCATAAATATCGGTGATCTTCTGATAAAATCTACGTTCACTGGAGCGAATATTACGGATGCGCGCCAGTTGCTCTTCGAAATAGTCCTGGCCAAAAATATTATGGGGATTTTTCAGCCGTTCGTCATCCATGGCAAAGCCTTTGATGATATACTCCTTAAGTACTTGGGTTGCCCAGATGCGAAAGTGCGTCGCTTGTCTTGAATTGACGCGGTAGCCAACGGAAATAATGGCATCGAGATTATAGAATTCCACATTTCTTGAAACTTGCCTTTGTCCCTCTGTTTGAACTTGTGCAATTTTTGCACAGGTTGAATTTTTGTCTAACTCGCCTTCCTGAAAAATATTTTGAAGATGTTTGGTAACTACGCTTCTATCCACGCCAAAAAGCTCGGAGATTTTTGCCTGCGTCAGCCATACGGTTTCATCGCGCAAAAATATCTCCACTTTCACCTTACCGTTTGGCGTAGTGTAGAGCAGAAATTCTGTAAAGCTGTTTTGTTTAACAATCTGATTATTCTTTTTCATAATTTTATACCCCAACCCCGTTAGATAATTTGTCATATCTAAGGAGGTCAATCTCGCCGCTCATCAACCGCGGTAAAAGTAAATCCCGCGCTTGGGCGAGTTTTTGGTTTTGGATTAAAAGCTGGACTATTTCAATATTTATTAAACTAACTATCCCATCAAATGACTTGAGTAATGGATCAGGTGGAATAATTACAGTTTGCTCTCCAAGCTTAATAGGACTTAAATTTTGTTGTGCGGAACCAAAAGATAAATTTTCAATTCTCTTTTGCATTATTGAATTATCAAACATCCAGTAAATAAAGCTTTTCGGTATTAACTTTTTCGCTTCGATTTTTGCTACTCGCTGATTTAGCAAATAGTTCTCGCCATACACTAAACAAACTCGCCCAACGTTACCAGTCAGTGATATTAAAATATCACCATTGGTTAGAAAACAATGTTTTTTCATTGCATCTGGGGTGTCGTCCAAGTAGTCAGTGCATTTAGGAATAAAACTGCTTTGCTGAACATTCTTAATAGTGACTATTCCGTATTTTCCTGCTTGTTTATATGAAGTGCTTTTAAAAGCATGTCCTCCCAAAAATGAAACGATCCTATTTAACTTTTCTTTTCTCCACCCCTCCGGCACGCCATCAACTATCTTCACCCCATTAGAATCGAATTTTCTAACGGGGTGAACTTTCTCATACCCCGCCTGCCCGCCGTAGCCTTGGCGCAGGCAGGGAAAGCGGAAATACACAAACCACTCGCGGAATAAGAGCCGCGCCGCTTCTTCCAAAAGCTGTATCCGCCGGCGGTTGGTGTCGATGAGGTCGTCGTAGGTAGAGAGGATATCGGCGATTACTCTTTGACTGCTCAAAGTAAATACTGGGATTAATATTCTTTCAACATCTGAAGGGCTGATGTTTGCTTGATTAGCTGAGCCTTTTGCATTAAGGGCTAGACTATATAGAATTTTATCTTGGACCAAATAATAGTACAGAAATATCAAATCGAGATTATTTTTACCATGAATAATAAACTTACCAACTCTTTGATTTAATAGTGCTATCTCTTTATAATGATATCGTGCAACTCTTCCAACAACTGAATTTGGTTGTGATAGGTGCGATCCAGTTAATGCAATTAAAACATCGCCATTATTAATTTTATATTTCTCGTTTAAGGATAGATATTTTCTATCAACAAATTGGCAATCTTCTAACGTGACTGATACTTTTTTAACATTTGTAATTTTAACAACAGGAATACCAATGTCAATGAATTCTGTTGATTTAAAAGCAAAACCAGAAATAACTTTTGCGTTCTCTGATATTGGTTGTAGATTAATAGTTTTCATATCCCTAACTTCTTAAAATTATCACTAATCTTTTTTGCTAATTCGGTGGCTTGGGTGTTCAGACCATCCAGCTCGGCATGTATTGCGCGCATGGTTTCGCCAAAATCAAAGTCCGGGTCTTCTTCCTCCGGCGCCACCCCCACATATCGGCCCGGGGTCAGGCTCCAGTCGTTTTCTTTGAGCTCGACTTTGTCCACCAGCTTCACCAATCCTTCTACATCATGCAGTTTACCTTCCGGAAATCGCTCCACCAGCCACTCGGCTTGGTGATAAAAATAGCGGGCAAGTTTCAATTGATTCACCGCCTTGTCGCGTGCCTCTTCGACTTGTTTTTTAAGGTTGGTAATCTCTCGTGTGTTCCACTTGCCTGTCTGCGTGTTACGCACAGGCAGGTCGCTCTCTTTGGCGTTGTAAGTATTCAGACACACCTCAATCAAACGGTTGATTAACCGATAGATCAGTTCAGCTTCTTTAATCAGTTTATTGTTTTCCTCAGCCAGCGGCTCTAATTCTTTGAGAGCTTCGGTAAGTTTAAGGTTGTCATGGTTTTGCTTTTTCCACCAAGTGCTTTCTTCTTGCGCTAATTTTATAAATGTCTGGCTGTCACCAATGTACGCTTGCAGACAGTCGGCAAATTCCTTGACTGTTTCCGCTGGTTTTCTGCCTGCCTGCGCCGTAATCATCGCGGCAGGCAGGTCTTTGGGGAGTGTAGCCAGAAAGGGCTGAAGTTCTTTATTTAATTTGGCAAAAACGGTTTCATAGTCTTGCGTCGGTGTGATGCTTTGGACGGCTTCCTTGAGTGTGGCGGAAATATAACTGGCTACCAAGTCATGAAAACGCTTGGTTTCACCCCGATAAAGCCAGATAATCGATAAAATATTTTGCAATTGCTCCGGACTGAAATCATAGATTTTGCGCGTTACCTTACGAAAGATATTGCGCGCGTCAATCATCAAGACTTTGTCTTTAAATTCTGCCGGTTTGGATTTATTAAAAAACCACAGTTCACAGGGCACGGTTCGGGTATAAAAAAAGTTAGAACGAATGGAAATCATGATATCCACATGACCGGTCTCGATCAGTTTTTCCCGCACCTTAGCTTCAGTATTTCCGGCGCTGGAAGCTTGGGAGGACATTACAAAACCGGCTCTGCCTTGTTCGGCTAAATAACTGTAAAAATAACTGATCCAGACATAGTTGCCGTTACTGACTTTACCTTTCTTATTCACTCCGGGCAGGCCAAAGGGTAAACGGGGGTCGTTTTTGATCTTGTCCGCATCAATCTCATCCACATTAAACGGCGGATTGGCCATTACAAAATCAGCTTTGTGATGCAAATTATGCGGATCATCGTAGTAAGTGATTGCTTTTTTAATGTCACCCACCAAGCCATGCACCGCCAGATTCATTTTAGCTAAGTTAATCGTCGTTGCATTTTTCTCCAGACCGTAAAAACTTAATTTATCATTGGGATTTTCATGCAGATTCTCCACAAAACGGGCGCTCTGCACAAACATCCCGCCGCTGCCGCAGGCCGGATCCAGCACAGTGCCTTTTTTGGGTTCCAGCACATTGGCGATGAGTGAGACTAACGAAATAGGCGTAAAAAACTCGCCGCCGTCATGGGCTTTTTGACCGGCAAATTGGGTAAGAAAATATTCATAAATACGGCCAAATACATCACCGGTAACTTTTTTGAGTTCTTCAGGATTAAGTGCTCGTAGGAGGTCTCCCAAAATTCCATTTGAAAGCTCGCGATATTCTTTTTTGGGCAGGGCACTGCGCAGGGTTTCATAATCTTCCTCAATTGATTCCATTGCATCAATAACCGCCTTGGCGCGATCGTCGCTGTCTTTAAGAGCTACGAGATAATCAAATTGAGCTTTGGGCTGTAGGAAAATAGCGGATTTTTTGCTGAAATCCTTTTTCGTCAACTCCGGGGTTTTGCCTCCGCGTGTCGGCAGGCTGGCAACGATTTCATCTTTTACCGCCAAATAACGACTGTACGCATGGCGTAAAAATACCAAGCCCATCACCGGCATAAAATATTCATTACTGGCATAATTGGAATTTGCCCGAAGCGTATCCGCTGCGCTCCAGAGTCTTTTTTCGATTGCTTCAATATTTTCAAGTTGTGTCATAGTTTTTATTTTACTTAAAAAGTAATCCTTTCTCCTTAAAACTGATATAACCATCATCGGTGATGATGATATGGTCAAGCACTTCAATATCGAGAATGGTGCCCGATTGGATCAATTTTTCAGTGAGTTTGATATCCTCATCAGACACTTCCTTATTTTTTGATGGATGATTGTGCGCCAAGATGATGGAAGAAGTAAAGTGGCGTATAGCCGGTTCAAAAACTTCCCGCGGATGCACCAACGTTTCCGTCAATGTGCCGATAGAAATAATTTCTTTATGAATGAGTTGCTTGCGAGCGTTAAGATACAGCACCATAAAATATTCTTTTTGCTTACCTCGCAAATCAGAAAGCTGGGCAACGGTATCTCTTACGGAACCAAGGATGGGAAGAGAATCATTAAATGAACCAACCGCGCGGCTGCCAAGCTCCAAAGCCGCCTTGATAGTAATGGCTTTGGTATCTTCTAACCCCTTAATATCGGTAAGATCATCTATTGAAACTGCCAGAATTTTTGATATAGGATATTTTTTCAAGGTTTCCCTGGCAATATCCAAAGCACTCTTGCCGGCTCGCCCGGTACGAATAAGGATGGCCAAAAGTTCAGCATCGCTTAAGTTTTCTGCTCCCTTTTCAGATAACTTCTCTCTGGGTCTTTTATGTTTTGGTAAATCTTTAATTTTTGTCATCGTTATTTTTTTAAGTTAGTCATATTGTATTGCACGGTATTGTATTGCATTTCATTTCTCCTTATAAATAAATCGTTTTCTCCTCCGACAGCTGGCGGAGAAGAAAGCATCTTCTATTCCCCTCTATAAAAATTTAACTTTGTTCGTTATAGAAAAACGTAAGGCGTTAGCCACAAAAAAAAGCATATTTCAAATAATTCGTTATTATGCAAATTATTTTCATAATGTCAAACTAATATTGTATAATATACGAAATCATGCTACTCTTTATTTAGTTTGAACACTCCCTATTCATTTATTATAATAACTAAATCTTTATTAAGCAATAATAATTTAAACTCTGTAACCCCCCAATACTCCTCTAATATCAATTCTATGGCATTCCTTTAAAGGCTCTGGACTTGTTTTGTTACTTCTATTTTAATTATTGATAGATATAGCGCTTATAAGATGTTTAACTGTCAGACTAAACTTTTTTTACTTATTCATAACTCCACGAATTTGAAAAAGGATTATACTTAAGGGTACTACCTGGTTTTGCATATTCCCATTTGTTTTTAAAGGCATTATATTTTAAACTACTCTCGCCACTTTCGTAAGACCATTTATTTTCAAAGGTATAATATTGTACACTCTCATCAGGAGTAGCAAATTCCCATTTACTTTCCAAAGGATTGAATTTAAGAGAACTATTTGGAGGCGCATATTTCCACTTATTTTGAAACGGATTAAATTTTAATTCACTTTGTGAACAGGATTTGCAATAACGGAAAATGTTTCACCCTCACCCTACCCTCTCCCCTCAAGGGCGAGGGGATATAAGAAAAATATCCTCTTGAAGGAGGAAGGAGTATCGGAAGAATCTCATCTTAAGGAGAAGGAAATGCGAGGGTAGTACTTATTTTTATATGTTCAGAAAATTCTTTCGCGGTGATATATTTATTATCTTTCATTAATTCTATAATTTTTATTTCGTTTTCTCCCAACTTTTCTCCCAACTTTTCTCCCAACTTTTTAGTCCATTTTTCTATTGGCCTTTTGAAAGTAGCCGTATAATCCCGATGAGCAACTGCATTTATAATTGCCTCTCGCAGGGCCTCATTGTGAGTTTCATATTTAATACTCTTTTATATATTCAACAAAGAGTTGGAAAAGTCCTTCTTTTTTAGAAGAAAAGTTTTCAGATATAATTTTTAGATAGAGTATTTAGTTAATCCGGGCCAAGTGCCAAGGGAACCTGTCACTATTTACTCCACTCTCAAACCCTTATAAAATAAGGCTTTCAG
>Ga0210029_1002345_pt1 | contig 10356 bp, 11 predicted proteins | sample CryGeymeta201521_FD_183985 | JGI IMG/M metagenome (GOLD analysis project Ga0210029, IMG submission 183985) | Groundwater microbial communities from Crystal Geyser aquifers in Utah, USA - Crystal Geyser metaG 2015-21 (SPAdes) (version 2) | ecosystem: Environmental > Aquatic > Deep subsurface >... | reverse complement strand
GCAAACCGCCCGCATGGCGTATTCCAAAGCCTTGCAAGCGGCCTTGCCGGTGCTGCCTGCGGGGGATACGATGAAGTTCAACTGAGGGGTGAAGCGTTACAAATCCCCACACCCGGATAAATACCTGGCACATGGTCTGAGTCGAGAGTGGCATGTTAAGTGTTAGTTAACAGCATACAATGCAGCCATGATAAAGACGTTTCGTCACAAAGGCTTGGAGACGTTTTTCCGAACGGGAAGCAAGGTGGGCATTCAGCCGCATCATGCGACGAAGTTACGGGTAATGCTGACCACGCTGGACAACGCGAAGTGTCCAGAGGATATGAATGCGCCAGGTTGGCGACTGCACTCCCTCGTCGGTGACCGATCCGGGCATTACTCTGTGACAGTAAACGGGAACTGGCGTATGGCTTTCACCTTTGACGGTGACGATGCCGAACTGGTTGATTATTTGGACTACCACTAGGAGCAAACGCTATGAGCAGAATGCACAACCCAGCACACCCAGGCGAAGTTCTGCGGGAGTGGCTGCCCGATGGAATGACGGTTACGGATGCAGCAAAGGCCTTACAGATTTCCCGCGTCACACTCTCTAAGGTGCTCAACGGTAAAGCTGGTGTCACGGCAGGTATGGCTTTGCGTCTTTCGACTTGGTTGAGTACATCGCCAGACGTTTGGTTAGGCATGCAAACACAGTGGGACTTATGGCAAGCAGAGCAACAACCAAAACCGACTATCAGACCGCTTGAACGGCTCGCAGCGTAGCGAACGTGCTGCAAACCGCCCGCATGGCGTACTCCAAAGCCTTGCAAGCGGCCTTGCCGCCTGTGCTGGAACAGGCTCAGGCCAGTGACACAATGAAGTTCAATGGCAATGACTACTTTAACGATTCGCTTGCCGCAGGACACGGCGCAACGATTGAAATCGCTGGCGAAAAGTCGCGGCCTCTGCACCAACAAGTTGGTTGAGGAAATGAGTGCGCGGGCTTTGGCGGCATGGGATACCGAAAACCACTTCCGGGCAATGGCCGCAAAAGGTGACATTGCGCAGGCCTTGGCGATTTTGGATCGACTGGATGCTGCTGATCACTGTGCTGGTGCAAAAATCGCATGAGCTATTTTTTTGCATCTTTTCCATGAAGTCGAATGTCGCTCGGAATTGGCTTTTGGTCTGCAGCGCGCAGCACTTGCGACTGCAGTCGGCGCTTAGTCCAAGCGAACCGGTCATTTGTTAGATAATTAGGCGAAATATCTAACACAGAGGCGGTCATGAGAACATCCCAATCCATCCGCAAGCGCATCGCGGCCCAACCTGCCGGAGAGCCTTTCACACCAGCCCTGTTTGCAGGGTTGGGCTCGCGTGCGTCCATTGATCAGGCCCTGATGCGCCTGACCAAGGAGGGTTGCATCGAACGGCTCGGCCGTGGCCTCTACACCGTTCCAAAGACCAGCCGTTTTGGTCTGAAGACCATGCCTTCGCCAGAAACGGTGGCGCAGACGGTGGCCGCGAGCGACGGTGCATCCATTGAAGTGCATGGTGCCGAGGCGGCTCGGCGTTTTGGGTTCAGCACCCAAGTTCCGGCCCAGCCAGTCTTCTACACCACCGGCTCGTCTCACACCGTTCGGATGGGCAAGCTGCAGGTGCGACTGCAGCACGTGGCTGCGCGCAAGCTCGCACTGGCCGGTCGCCCCGCAGGACAAGCTCTCTCCGCACTATGGTACCTCGGGCGTCACCAGGTCACACCGGCCACTTTCGAGCGCATTGCAGCCAAACTGCCGCAGGTCGAATTCGAGGCGTTACGAAGCGCCAAGGCCTCGATGCCGGCCTGGATGGTGGAAGCACTTCGCCGGTATGAGGAAGGCACGGTGGCGCATGGCTGACCTCCACCGCGAACACTACTTCGACCTGCCCGTCAGTGATCAAGCCGATTTGCTGCAGAGCCTGGCGCCTGTGATGGGTCGGCGGGCCGAAATCCTCGAAAAAGACATCTGGTTGTGCCAGGTGCTCGACATCTTGTTTCAGCTGCCGTGCCGCAGGCCCATGGCCTTCAAGGGTGGCACCTCGCTGTCCAAGGTCTACAAGGCGATTGACCGCTTCTCCGAAGACATTGATGTCACCGTCAACTACCGCAGCCTGGTGGTCGATGCCCCGGAGCTGGAGTCGATCACCAGCAACAGTCAGCGCAGCAAATTGTCGGACGCCTTGAAGGCCGCACTCACCACGCACGTCATGGACGAGTTGGTGCCAGCATTGCGGTCGATGCTCGCCTCGGCGCTGCCAACCCAAGCCACCAGCATCGAGGTCAGCGATGATGCCGAGGATAGAAACCCGAATCCGCGAGTTGGCCTCGGTGTTCACCATCGACGTAGCGGCCTACGCCGTGATGAGCAACCACTACCATGTGGTGCTGCGCGTGGACAGTGCGCGGGCCCGTGCCCTGGACGATGAGGCCGTGTTGCGCCGCTGGACGCAGCTTTTCACCGGCCCGCTGTTGGTGCAGCGTTATTTGTCTGTGCTGCGCGGGCAAATGGGCCCCGCTGAGCTGGACAAGGTGCATGAGTTTGCCGAGCTGTATCGCCAGCGTTTGTTTGATTTGTCGTGGTTCATGCGGGTGCTCAACGAATCCATTGCCCGCCAGGCCAATGCCGAAGACGATTGCACCGGCCGCTTTTGGGAAGGCCGCTTTAAAAGCCAGGCGCTGCTGGACGAACAAGCCCTGCTGGCCGCCATGGCCTATGTGGACCTGAACCCGATACGCGCCGGTATGGCCGAGAGCTTGCAGGGCAGCGAGCACACCAGCATCAAAGCCCGCCTGGACGATTTGCAAGGCCAGCCGTTTGTGCCCGTGGTGGCTCCGCTTGTTACACCCACAGTGGCCACTGAAGCCATAGCCGACGTTGCCGAAGTTGCAGAAATTGCCGAAGTTGCAGAAATTGCCGACGTTGCAGAAATTGCCGATGTTGCAGATAAAAATGACCTGCAACCCATATCTTTATTGCCAAGTCTGCTATCAGAAGCAGAGCTTTCTGCGCTTCCAGAAGCGCCGCTGATGCCGTTTGACGTGACCAGCCGGTTTGAGCAAGCCATTCCCTTTGGCCTGCAAGAATACCTTGAGTTGGTGGACACCATGGGCCACGCGGTGCACCCTAGGAGGCTGTCGGACTTTCGGTACATCGGCTGTAATCCGACCGCAGCGGTTCATTTTTTACCGTCTTTTTGGCCCATAGCTACGGCTATGAGCCAGCAAATCCGGCAAAAACTGCCCTCGCTGGGGTCGAATTTGGCTACGCCGCTCTTCGAGAACGCTTCGATGCCGAAAGTCCGACAGCCTCCTAGCCATGCTATGAACGCCTCACAGCCTTGCATACTGCCTCGCAAACCTGCTCGCCTTCATTTCAAACCCTAATGAACAATCTCGGATAAAAGTCATGAATTTTCTCGCTCAACTTTTTACTCACCTAAGTCGCACATGCGGATGTCTGGTGTTTGTTTCATTGCTGTTATTGCAGGCTTGTGCCAGCAAGTCGCCCGCCAACCCACCAGACATCGCGCAAACAGTGACAAAAGAGGTGATTCCACCGGTGGGATTTTTTGTGCCAGCGGGCATGTTTGATAAGGCGCTGGATAACCCAAAAACGTCCTCTAGCGCAGAATTGCCAAATTCATTGCTGAAGGGAACAGCTCTTGCCCAATCGTCATCACAGGCGGCTGAAAAGCCATTTGTGCCACAGGTCTGGCTTTACGATTCACCAGCAACCAAAGCCTACCTGGCATCTGGCGGACTCGATGGCAAACTGAACCCAGGTCTTTGGGAAGCGTTTCTGCGCAAATACAAAATTCCTTACAAACGGGTGTCCTCTGCAGATCAGCTTGAAAAGTCGTTGCCCGGGGTGCTTTTGTTGCCATCCAGTGTGGCTTTGTCAGAAGCAGAAAAACAAGCCATCGTCAGTTTCAGAGCCCGAGGCGGTAGCGTTTTGGCAACTTGGCTAGCGGGTGTGCGGGGCGAGCAAGGGCAATGGCAAGGTTTTGATTTCATGGCCAAGGCATTGGGTGTCAACGTGTTGGGTGACACCCAAAAAGACGATGAAGACAATTTCATGTCCACTTACGGTGATAACCCCATCACACATGCGCTACCGGCGGGACAACGCATCTGGCTCGAGCGGGTGCAGGGCTGGTATCCGTTGCGTTTGGCTGGGGGACATCCTGCTGCTGAAGTGACTGATTGGTCACGTAACTTCACGCCTGGCAAACCTACCACAGCCGTCGTGTTTGATGAACAAGCCATGCCGTCAGGTGCCTACTCGCGTGTGGTGGTACTGGGTTATCCCGAGCGCCTGTTGTTGTCGGCCGATCCTCAGCAGTTAGAGGCTGTTGCGCACAACGCCCTGATGTGGTTGTTGCGTCAGCCGGATGCATACCTTGCTGCATGGCCGTATCCCTATTCAAGTGCACTGGTGATGGCCATTGATGCCGCTGAAGTCATGCTTGAAAGCGATTTGGCGGTGACGAAGCAGCTTGAAGAAACAGGAGGGCGTGGAACTTATTTTGTGTTGAGCGACGCTGCAGAAAAGAGCGCTGCAATTTTGAAAAAAATGCAAGATCGTGGTCACGAGATTGCTTACATGGGCGATAGTTTTATCGGATTCAGAGACCAATCGACCAAGGTGCAGTCCAAGCGTCTGGATACCATGCGAAAGACGCTTCAAAACGCTGGCGTAGAACTTGCCGTTGATGCTGGATTTCATGCTCCTATGGAGTCGTATGACAAAACCACAGAAAAATTACTTGTCGATGGTGCGTTTGGTTATTACGTGGCCTTTATGGATGCCACTGATACACGGCTACCTGCATGGTTTGGGGCAGGTAGCAAATCTGTGTCAGATGCATCTACAAAATCAACGCTGATTTTGCCCAGAACACAGAGTGGTCCTGATGACCTCATGGAAGAAAATGATCCAGACGACGCGATGAAAATGTTTCTGGGCGCACTGGCTTTGTCTGAACGCATGGCCGCTTTGTCGGTGGTGAGGTTACCCAACCAAAGTTTATTGACACCTGAGCAGCTTGGCGAAGTGTTCAGTTATCTAAAAGCGCGAAAGGACAAAGATTGGATCATTACCGCGACCCATGTCACGCAATGGTGGCGGGATCGCGAACAGGTGCAGGTTGATCTAGAGGCGACACACGGCCAACCGATGCTGACCGTCACTGTTAACGGCAGCAAACCTGTAACCAAGTCTATGGCCGTCTGGGTCAATTTACCGCAAGCAGATAGTGCTCTGAAGTTGAAAGCTTTGGACTCTGCTTTGCCCATGCCCAAGGTGGTGGAAGTGGATACTTGGCGTGCCGCGGTTTTGCTGGACGGCTTGAGGCCTGGGCGATATCAGTGGCAGTTGGATTTTGAGCGTCATGCAAATTAAGGTATAAACCCAAACAATCCATTAGGCGGCACTTCGTGCCTGCATGCCGCCTGGCGGCGTGATTTGCGGCCATTTTGCCCGTCCGTTCGTCGTCCATAGCTACGGCTATGAACGCCTCTCGGCCAGTCAGACTGCCTCACAACTCACCGCGTCATGCATTCATGCCCTGATGGATTGTTTGGGATAAATGCGAGTGGCTTTTTTATCGAACTGTTACAAATACAAAGGTCATCACTTAATCATGAAGCTGCTAGATTCATTGCAAAAAATAAGTCGCCAATTGTTGTTTATTTATGCCTGTGCCACGACGAGTTTTATAGTGAACGCGCAGCCCACGGGTTTGCTTTATGACCCGGAGCCGCCGCTAGATTCGGCCTATGTTCGTATTTTGATTGCGGCTCAAGGTGCGGCTGTTGATGTGCTAGTGGACGGGAAAATGCGTGTGAAGCAACTCCCGCCTGGAGTGCCCAGTGATTACCTCGTACTGCCTGCTGGACAGCATAGCCTGACAATTCAGGCTGCAGGCAAACCCAAGCCCTACTTTTCAACTCCTCTTGAGGTGGTTCGTGGCCGCGCCTTGACGGTGGCATACACCTCTTTGCAAGCCGATGCCAAGCCTCATATTTTTGAAGACAAGGCTAACTCCAACAAACTCAAAGCCCTTATTGCGGTGTATCACCTGGATACCAAGGCTGGTGCGCTGGATGTCCTGAGTGCAGATGGCAAAACCAAAGTTTTTTCTGCGGTTCAGTTTGGACAATCCACCAATATCCAGGTGAATCCCATCAGCATTGAGTTGCTTGCCACCAAGTCAACTGACAAAAAAGCGTTGGCTCATACGCAGTTGTCCATGACACAAGGCGGAACCTATAGCATTGTTTTGTTGTCTGGATCAGGTGGCAAACTGAGAGCTTATACTTACCAAAATAAAATTGAAAGATATACCGGAAAATAACGGATTTTAGATGTCAAAGATAGCAACTGTTAAATTCACAAAACTTAACTTTATTAATTAAACCATGATCAAATTAACACTTAACAAAATAGTGGCTGGCATGATGTTGGCAGTTACATTTTCTTCACCTGTTGTACAAGCCCAAGATTCCCCTTATGTGGTGATTGGTAAAGACGGTTGGCTGTTCACAAAATATGAATTTGCCACTCCAGCCGATGCCACAGATACCAATGTCACCATTGGATTGTTGGAAAAAACGAGCAAACTTTTTGAGCGTAGCGGCATTGCCTTGGCCTTGGTGATCGTGCCTTCAAAAATCAGAATTTATAGCGACAAGTTGCCCGACAACAAACCATTGGATGCTTATACCGATGGAAAATACGAAGAAATTTATAAAACCATGCGTGAAAGCGGTGTTCATGTTGTCAACTTGAATCAGGTGTTTTTGAACAGTCCAAAGCGTGACAGTGACACACCCTTGTTTCTGCATCAAGATACCCACTGGGCAGCCACTGGCGCGCTGTTAGCAGCCGAAACCATCAAGAAAGAAATTGATAACACGCCTGTATTGGCCACAGCTTTGCAAGCTGTACCTGAAGAAAAATTTGCATTGACTTGGGGCAACAAAAAAGTCATGAGTCGAGCCAGGGATTTGGTCAAGCAGTTGCCAGCCGGTGCACCTGTTTTTAAACCTGAACAGACCATGTTATACAAGGTGGTGAAGGAATCCAAATCGCAGGCGGGTTTGCTCAGTGAGGGCGATAAAGTGGCTATTACGGTGATCGGCAGCAGCTACACCAACAAAAATACGGGTTATCCAGATGGCTTGCGCTATACCTTGCAACGGAATTTGCTGGATATTTCAATCCCAGTTGACCAAGGGCCCTGGGTTGGAATGGAGGCTTATTTGAAGGATGATGCATTCAAAACCAATAAACCAAAATTAATCATTTGGGAAATCCCGGAACGTGAATTCCGTTCACCACCAAACTATAAATTTCGGGATGCTCGCTATATAAGTGACAACAATGATTGGCTTGCGCGAATAACTGACCTGCTGCATTAAGAGATTGCATTTACTGGTATTTATATGAACAAGATAAGTGTTTATTTTGTCATGGCCAGTGCTTTGACTTGCCATTCGCTCTGGGCCCAGCAGGGAACAACCATCATCGGCAAGAATGATTGGTTGTTTTATCAGTATGAGATGACTGACCCAAGTTATTCCAATTTGGAAAACACCTCCCTGGATTTAATTGCCAAGTTCAACCGGCAGCTTCGTGCCAATGGCATCAACCTGGTAGTGACCTTGGTGCCCTTGAAAATGCGGGTTTATTCCGAGCATTTGCCGGACTCGATCAAACTCAGTGAATACATGATTGGAAGCTATGCCCGCATGAGTGGTGTGCTTGCATCCGCCCAAGTTCACCTGGCCGACCTCAACACCGTATTTTTGGCCAGTCAGTCGCGCAACAGCGACGCACCTTTTTTCTTCCGGCTTGACTCGCATTGGGCTTCTGCTGGAGCCATGTTGGCGGCTGAAACCATTAAATCCAGCATCGATGCCAACTCTGAATTAAAGAAGACTCTGAACGCCCTACCTGTCGAAAAATTCAACATTATTTACGGTAAACGCAAGCGCCCGTCTAAGGGACGCGACTTGGCTGAGCAACTGCCTACAGGGTCTCCCAATTTTGCTGCAGAAATGGTGACACCAGTCAACATCAGCCGTGCCCAGCCGCCTAAAGAGGATCTGCTTGGCAACCGACTCCCCGTTGGAATTACTTTGGTGGGCAGCAGTTATTCACACGAATGGACTGGGTTTCCTGATGCCCTGCGCTACGTGTTGCAGCGTGATGTGTTGGGCGTGTCGGTGGGCGCTGACCGTGGGTCGTGGGTCGGAATGGAAAGTTATCTGCGCGATGACTCGTTTCAGACCAAAGCGCCTGAAATTCTGCTTTGGGAACTGCCTGAGCGCGACATGAAAGCTCCTCCGGACTACAAATTTCGGGATGCCCGTTATGTGACGAACAACACCGAGTGGCTGCTGCGGGTTTCGGCATTGGTACAGGCCAAGTGTGAAATTGCCGAGCCACAAGCGCGTGTAGTAGCTACTGGACTGGGCTCAAAATCAGGGCAGTTAAAAGGCAACGATCTGGTCGCAGGACCAACGGTTGATGGAGATTTTGTTGAAATCAGTTTTGACAAACCGCTTGAAAAACTCGACTACCTGTCGGCGCGCCTAACTTTGGACGGCCCCAAGCTGGTCACACTGGAAGGCTCAGGTGCAGGTGTGGCCTCACGTCAGCTGGTGTACCCAGTCGCTGGGGACGATGCTTCGCATGTTTTTAAGGTGACGGTTCCTTCCGCCACCAAGGGGTTCAGCAAAGTGCGAATTTTTCCTGGAAAAAGCAATGGATTTGCACTGCAAAACCTGCAGGTTTGCCGTCAACCGGCAGAGCTGTTGAAATAGTTCATATGCCCAGTATGGCGCACGTGAAAGCGCGGCTGATTGATCAGTGAAGTAAACCAACGCTGTCTAACCAAGTCGGCTCCTTATCCAGTTTGTCGTATAAAAACCTTTCTGGTATTTCCCAAACGATGAGCTTAGGTTTGTTTTGTTTGAAAGCGTCATTATTTAGATAGGCGGTGGTGGCATCCAGCAAGCCGCCGCCGTCTTTGGCGGTATTGAGTACTTTGGTCATCAGGGCTTGTTGTAAAAATCCATGAAAATTCCCACGCATCGAATACGATGTACCGGTCAGAGTCACTGCGACGGTAGCGTCGCCAAACAAATCGGCTGCTGTGTCGGCTTCGGCTTGTGAGGTGGTTAGAGGTGTCTCCCGATCCGGTTTAGGCCGCAAGCGATTTGGCATGTCGTCCAGACCCATCAAATGGATCAGGTCGCCAGCGCGTTCTGACTCTAGTCCGCTGGGTTCCGTCTTGAACCCGGTAGCTTTCAGCCCGAGCGCTAGTGCTTTGACTTGACGCGCGATGCGTTCAGCTGCAATTCGTGCTCCGGTCTGATTCCAATGGGTGTCAGTAAGGTAATAAACGTCGTGGTGTTGGGCTGCCTGTGCCAGGGGTTCAAATAAGTCGACTGCGACCACCTCTTGTTGATTTAGTGCCGCGATAGCGGATGAATAGCGTGATTCGTTATAGCTTGGGTAGTGCCCATTTTTCAGAAATTGTGCATACACACGCGCCTTGTCTGGTACGAGTGCTACGACCAATTGCACCTGCTGGTTCTTTAAAGCACGAGCAGCGGCACCCAGAAGTTGCGCTCGGGCTGAAAGGTTTGCTTCACCATCAGGTTCGTACTTGAGTTCATCGGTCAAAAAAAGAAAATCGTTTTTACCGACCCGGACTTGGTCGCCTGCACCGCCTGTCAACAGGTAGCGGGTGCTGTTGGCAGCAGCAATCAGTGTGGAGCGAATTGGAAGTTTTTGATCCAATTGTTTTTCTAGTCCACCGGTCATGCGTCCGGCGCGAAAATCCGCCCAGGTGGAAGGGAAAGCAAGTCCATCGGGGTGCTGTGCGGCGGCGATCATTTGCCAAATTCCGACACTCATCACCGCCATAAAAACACCAAAGAACGGTGCGCATATCAAGGTTGATTTTTCAAGTTTCATCATTCGTGCTTGTTGGGCAGTTTAAAACTGGAAATACAGAAAAGGAGTAAAAGACTGGGACGACAGCGTGGCTACCGCCCAGAGAAAAAATGGAATGATCAGGTAACGCAAAAAAACATTCTCCTGTCTTTTCAGCCAAGGCATGGCGTAAACCAGGGCAATGCCCAAGCCCAGCACCAGCAAACGGTCTGGGGTGACTTGCCAGGCTACAGCAGGGCTTAATTCGATGCCGTTGTACCCCATCATGCCGACGAACATGCGGGCAGCGCCGGAGCTATCGGTGGCTCGGAAAATGACCCAGCCAATCATGACCAGTAACATGGTTTTAATGACGCGCAACCAGCCG
>Ga0210029_1002336_pt1 | contig 10386 bp, 12 predicted proteins | sample CryGeymeta201521_FD_183985 | JGI IMG/M metagenome (GOLD analysis project Ga0210029, IMG submission 183985) | Groundwater microbial communities from Crystal Geyser aquifers in Utah, USA - Crystal Geyser metaG 2015-21 (SPAdes) (version 2) | ecosystem: Environmental > Aquatic > Deep subsurface >... | reverse complement strand
CTGAATGGCAACACCCTCTTTTGCTTCAACCGCTTGATGAAGCCCATCACTCCAACGTCTACCTGTCATTAACCTTCCCGTAAACTCATCAACTATGGTTACCTGATTATCCTTAACTACATAGTCTTTATCTCTTAAGTAAAGACTCCTTGCCCTTAGCGCATTTTCAATATGATGAATGGATTCGAAATCTTTTTCATACAAATTAGATACTCCCAATATTTTTTCTACCTTAGTAATTCCGTGTTCCGTTAAAGAAGCGCTTTTTGCTTTTTCATCAATCTTAAAGTCAGTGTCGGAATTAAGTTTTTCCACAAGCTGGGCAAATTTATAGTATTTGTCGGTTGGCTCCATATCGGGAGCAGAAATTATTAAAGGCGTTCGGGCCTCATCAATTAAAATGGAATCAACCTCATCGACAATGGCAAAGTAATGTCCCCGTTGGACCATCTCATCCAAACTCTGCACCATGTTATCCCTTAAATAGTCAAAACCATATTCATTGTTAGTTCCGTAAGTTACGTCTGCCTGATAGGAAATTTTTCTTTCGCAGGCTTTTAAATGGGACAGCCTCTCGTCTCCATGGGTGTTGTCGGTAAAGGTGGGGTCAAAAATAAAAGATTTATTTTCTTGAATAATTATTCCAACACTCAAACCAAGAAAATCAAAAATAGGCCCATTCCAACCGGCACCAAGTCTGGCAAGATAATCATTCACCGTCACCAAATGGGAACCTTTTCCCTTAAGGGCTCTTAAATAAAGCGGACAAACGGCAGAAAGAGTTTTTCCTTCTCCTGTTCGCTGTTCGGCCACTTTTCCTTCAAATAAAGCAATGGCCGCCATCAACTGAACGTCAAAGTGCCTCAGGCCTAAGGTCCTCGAGGAAGCCTCTCGGACTAAAGCAAACGCTTCAGGAAGTAAATCTTCCAAAGATTCCCCTTTTTCAATTCTTTTTTTAAATTCCAGAGTTTTTTCTTTGAAATCTTTGTCTTTGAGTTTTTTAGTCTTTGATTCCAAAGCGTTTATTTTTTCAACAGCCTTAGAAAGTCTCTCTATTTCCCTTTTATTAAGATCCAAAAGTCCTGAAAGAAATTTAAACATACTCCTAATTGTATAACAATCATTCGATTATTATATATTCGCGCTCAGCGAGCATAGCAGAAGAACATCAGATTAGCCTGAGGATAGAACCAATCTACTTTATGAAAAATCTTTTCCAGTTTATTACCAAACTTAACGGCTTCTTTTCTTTTTTTCCCAAAATAGAGCCTATTAAAAATGACTAGCTTGTTTTTTGCCAATTTTTTAAGGAATACTTCGTCCTCAAATTTCTTTGGAAACTTATCACCACAATAGACATCGACAATTACAAGATCAAAATCGCGAGGGTTAAAATCATAAGCATCTCCGATCTCTATCTCTATCTCATTTCTCTTCAGCCCCAAATATTTAGTGCCTAGCTCTATCATTACAGGATCTATCTCAACTCCGGTAATTTTGGCCTCCGGCCAATATTCTTTGATAAGTCTGGCTACGGTTCCTCCCCCCAAACCTAAAATTAAACAACGATTGACGATGTATGATTTACGATTTACGAAGCGCAGTGTTTTTTTCCAAATTTCCTCAACCACCCCGCCGGATTGGGTAATTCCGCCAACCTGAAGATACGTTCCAAACCCCAAACTTCTGACAACTTTGACATCGCCGGTATATTTCGATTTTCTTTCTTCCAAAATCTTCGTCCCAAGCATATCCATTAAAGTATATAATTAATTTGATGGACAAAAAGCAAATTCAGGAAATTGCTGCTTTTTTAACAACTTCTGCGGTCGCATGGTTCTCCGCCGGAGTCATCGCACCGTTATTTACTATACCCTATGATAATCGGGTAATAATCTTAAGTATGGCGTGTGGTTTATCAATGGCAATAATTTTTATGATTTTTTCTGTTATAATAATAAAGGGTAAAACAAAATGAGATACTTGGATGTGTTGGCTGTATCGGCTATAGTGAGTGTTCTTTTCGGACTTTCGATATATTTATTTGTCAGAAGCAAGTCGACATGAATTCATTAATAATTATTGCATTTATGGTCATGGCTTTTTCCCTTGTCGTGGTTTACCTTAACGAAAAAAGGCTTGGGAAAAAGAGCCGCAAAAGAAAGAAATAGCTTCAAGGAGGATTGTTATTGATATGCTTCGGCCTGAAGTTTAAATAATTTTGAATATCTTCCACCTTTTGATATTAAATCTTGATGAGATCCTTCCTCAATAATTTTTCCTCCATCCAAGACAATAATTTTATCGGCATTTCTGACAGTTGAAAATCGATGCGAAATAAAAAGCAGGCTTTTGTCTTTATAAGAAGTGTGTAAATTATTAAATATCTTATATTCCGCTTCCGCATCTATTGCGGAGGTTGGTTCATCTAAAATAAGAACGGGGGCGCTTTCGTAAAAGGCTCTGGCTATGGCTATCTTCTGCCACTGCCCTTGCGATAAATCCACACCACCCTCGAATTGTTTCCCTAACTGTTGATCAAACTTAGTTGAAAATTTTTCAATAAATTCCATTGACCCGCTTTTTTCGGCGGCTTCCTTCAACTTTCCCTCATCGGAATAATCGGTTGTTCCCAATGTAATATTTTCCCGGATTGTAAAATCATAGTGCACAAAATCCTGAAAAAGTGTACCCATTTGTTTATACCAAGAAGATAAATCTATGTCTTTGATATTTATGCCGTTAATTAATATTTCCCCACTACCTACATCGTAAAATCTGCAAAGAAGTTTAACCACCGTTGTCTTCCCAGCCCCGTTTTTCCCGACTATGGCTACATTTTGCCCTGAATCAATCTTAAAACTTAAATTCTTTAAGACTTTCTTTTTTGTTCCCGGATATGCAAACGAAACGTCTTTGAATTCAACAATAGGAGGACTTGGTTTATTTGGAATCTTAATAGGATTATCAGATTCTTTGATTATCTTTTTTAACCCCAAGACATCAAAAAAATGGTTTACGTATAAGTTGTTTTCATACATCCAACCCAAGTTTTGAACCATTCCGGAAACAGCTTCAGTGACCCTGCTTAACATATCAATAAAAAACGAAAAGTCACCTATTGTCATCTGACCACTTAAAACCATCGGAATTCTTAAATATGCAAAGGTAAAAAGTGCCGACATTTCAAAAAACTGAGGAAGACTTGCCATCTTCATATAGCTTTTTACAGGCTTTCGATTTTTTTCAAATAATTCCTCCTGTATCTTTTTATATTTTTCAATCAAAGTTTTTCCTGATTGAAAAATCCTGGATTCGACAATTGATTCTCTTTGGGTTAACAACCACTGCAAATACCAAAGTTTTCTAACCTCAGGAGCCCCGCTTCCCCAAATAGACCACTGCAAAGCTCCCTGTTTTGCGCGTAGATAAAGTCTTGGTATGCCAAAAAGAGAAATAACAAAAGGCAAATACCAGCCGTATCTTGCCAGCAAGATAAACGAAGAAACATAAGAAACAAGATTGGTAAAAAGATATGAAAAAGCCCTCAAAAAATCAGGCGGTCTCCACGTCAGAGTGTCTTTAGCTTTGGTAATTAAATCCTGAATTTTAGGATCTTCCAGGTGCTGAATATCTATTGAGTAAAGCTTCTGACAAAAAAGTCTGTTTAATTTATTTTGAATTTTATATCTTAAAAGATAATCGAAATATGTTTCTTTCAAAATCCAAGAAACAAAATCCCAGCACAAACTTGCAAAATACCTCGCCCCCAAAATAGCAATAATTACAAAAGGTATCGTCGGCTTAATACCTTGATTAGTTACAATATTGTCTATTAATAATTTATAAACATATGCCGTAATTATCGGAAAAAAAGCGCTTAGTCCGGCAGAACCATAATAACCAAAAGTAAGATTTTTGTCTGTTCTCCAGGCGATACTTAATAAACGCCTAAGATTAAACAAAACATCTTTGGCTGCCGAAAAGAATTTATTTTTATTTGTCATACTTATATTATGCACAGATATTCCCCTAAAACCAAATATCTCTTGTTTCGGTATTTATTGGGATATACAATGATAGTATGACAAATATTCCCCTTCCTGAACTTCTTAGGCCTAAAACTTTACAAGGTTTTGTCGGCCAGGAAAATTTAGTCGGACCTTCCGGCATAATTAGAAAGCTCCTAATCAGTCAATCAACTAATAACTATTTCCCTAGCCTAATCTTTTGGGGACCTCCGGGAAGCGGAAAAACCACTCTCGCAAGAATAATCGCCAATGCCCTTAAAAGAGAATTCTTCGAGTTTTCGGCAGTTAATACAAAAATAACCGATATCCAAAAGGTTATGATGACTGCCAAGAATTCCCCGATTGTTTTTTTGGATGAAATTCATAGATTTAATAAAGCCCAGCAGGATAAACTGCTTCCCTATGTGGAAAAAGGCAATATAATCTTAATCGGAGCAACAACCGAAAATCCATCCTTTGAAGTAATTCCCCCCCTTCTTTCAAGATCCAGAGTGCTTATCTTAAATCAACTTTCTCAAAAAGATCTAACCAAAATATTAAACAAGGCCTTAAAACACCTTAAAAAGAAACTAAATAAAGATTCATTGGAGTTTCTTTTAGAAGCTTCAAATGGAGACGCCAGAGTTTTACTTAATGTCCTTGAAATTGCCTCCACTCTTACAGTTCACCGTTCACTGTCCACTGTTGACATTGAAACGGCTTTGCAGAGACGCCAATACACATTCGATAAAAGAGGAGAAGATTATTACAATGTTATCTCTGCATTCATTAAAAGCATGAGAGCTTCCGACGTAGATTCCGCTCTTTACTATTTAGCAAGAATGGTTGCGGCAGGACAAGATCCTTTATACATTGCAAGAAGAATGGTTGTTTTTGCCTCGGAAGACGTTGCTTCACCAACAGCTTTAGTTGTAGCCAATGCAGTGTTTCAGGCATGTAATACAATCGGTTACCCCGAATGTCAGGAAAACTTAGCAGCTGGAGTTGTCTATCTTGCCACTGCCAAAAAAGACAGAAGTGCATATGAAGCATACATGTCAGCCTTAAAAGATGTCAATACCTACGGCAATCTCCCCGTTCCCTTAAAAATCCGCAATCCGGTAACCAAACTGATGAAAGAAGTTGGCTATGGCAAAGGCTATGAGAAATATGATGAAGAAAGTTATTTACCGGAAAAATTAAGAGGTAAAAAATACTACTTGAAAAAGTGATATCATTCAAATATGAAAAGCGTTGTAATTTGTGGAAGTAGGAGATTTAAGGCAGATATACGAAAATTTGAGGTAGAGTTAGTTAGGACAGGCGTAGTCGTATATTCCCCCTATCTTCACGAAGGCAAAGATGAATGGGATAAGTTGCCACTTCAATATAAAAAATTCACAGCGTTGGGTCTCACTCATGATCATTTTTATAAAATATAAATGGCTGATGTTGTATTTGTATACAAACAAAGATGGTTATTCGGGTGTAAGTACAACACTTGAACTTGGGGCTGCAGTAGCTCTTGGAAAACCAATCTACGCTTTATCAGATAAGGATGAGGAGCTTTGCAGATTAGTTTTGTTTAGAGGATTTATTAAAACTCCTAAAGAGTTGATTAAAATACTTAAATAATCATGAAGATTACTATTTGTGGTTCTATCAAATTCTATGACGAGATGCTTCAGGTGGAGAAAAAACTGAAGGAGCTGGGTCATAAAGTTTATATGCCTGTAAAAGCCCAAGGGGTTGATTACTGGGAAGAAGATAATACCAAAAGAGTTGAAGCTAAAAAGAAGTTTGAATTTATTGGCGAACACATGGACAAGATTGAAAAGTCAGATGCAATCTTAGTTGTAAATGTTACTAAAAAGGATATTGAAAACTATATCGGGGCTAATACATTCCTTGAAATGGGATTTGCCTATTACCGAAAAAAGAAGATTTACACGCTTAATCCACTACCGAATCAACCATACATTATTGATGAACTTTTAACATTTGAGCCCATTGTGCTTAGTGGTAACTACAGAGCAATAAAATGACGCAAAAGCTGTGCGATAACAAAAGCGTTGGAATGCTTATCTGGAAAGACAAGAAACTTCTCTTAATAGAAAGAAAGTTATTCCCCTTCGGCTTTGCTCCTCCTGCTGGACATGTTGACGATAAGGGCGGTTTTGAAGAAGCTGCAAGAGAAGAAGTCCAGGAAGAAGTAGGACTGAGTCCAATAAACATTAAGCTTGTTACGGAAGGTAGAAAAGACAATCGGTGTCGTAGAAAAGGCGGAGACTATCATTATTGGAAAATCTACAAAGTGGAGGCAGAGGGAAAACTCAAACCAAGTGAGGATGAAACCAAACAGGCTGGATTGTACACAAAAGACCAGATAAAAAACCTCTCTGAAAGAACGGCTAGATACTTGGACGGAGAAATAAGCGAGGAGGACTGGCAGAATAGTCCTGGTATAGAAACTGTGTGGTATGAGTGGTTTAAAGAACTAGAAATTATTTAACAAAAACCGTTGAGGAAGTCAATCTGCCTGATAATATTGCGGCGGTTCACACCTATAGAGGTCAATGGCAAGGAGGCAGGGCTTCAACCAAAGGCAGAGAAAAACAAATTTAGACGACCGATAGCAAAGTCGCTAATTTTCTTTGCCAAAATAATATACCACCACAAAAGATATTACTAAACTAACTATGCCCACGATCGTCATTATATCGGATAGTTTCATCTTTTCTTTTTATTTTTCCTACCCCTTCTGTCAATATAATATACCCAAATAATTAACAATGCTGTCATCAGCGCTCCCAAACCAAAACCTATTCTGACGTTTTCTTGAGTTACCATTTTTGTTTTTTAGAAAAGCCTAAAGCAATCTTTAGGCTTGCCAAGGTTAATCCAATTCCAACAATCAAATTGTATATCAAATCTCCACCTTTTTCAGGCCGGATAAAAGTTGTTGTTATAACACCCGCTCCAAACCAACCGGCCGCAATTGTCTGGAAAAATCCAGAAAGTACTTTCCTTTCTCCTACAGAAAAACCGCTCATACTTTAATCTCTATTTTTTCTTTCCCCATCCATTTCTGAAGAACTTTTGGAATTGTGATTGACCCGTCTTCGTTTTGATAATTTTCCATTATTGCCAGTGGTGTCCTTGATGAGGCAATTGCGGATCCGTTAATCATATGCACGAACTTCTTGGTTCCGTCTTTGGCTTTGTATTTAATATTTAGGTTTCTGGCCTGATAATCCGTGCAGTTAGAGGCTGAGGTCACTTCCCCATAGCCATTTCTTTCCGGCATCCAAACCTCGATATCAAATTTTCTGGCCGCCATTGCTCCCAAATCCCCGGTACACATTTCCAAAACCCTGTAAGGAAGACCTAAGTCTTGATATATTTTTTCTTCCATCTTTAAAATATATTCATGAAACTTATCGGATTCTTCAGGTTTACAGTAAATAAACATTTCGGCTTTTGTAAACTGATGCACCCTGTACAGACCTTTGGAATACTTACCGTATGCCCCAGCCTCTTGCCTGAAACAGTGAGAATAACCAATGTATTTAATAGGAAGTTTGTCTTCGGAAATTATTTCGTCAGCATGCTTTCCGGCAAGAGTTACCTCTGCCGTGGCAATCAATCCCAAATCCTCACCCTCTATTTTATAAGTTTGGGCTTCTTCGCCTTTTGGCAGATAGCCTGTTCCAAGATAGTATCTGCTTTTTGCCAAATCCGGCGTAATAACGGGCAGAAATCCCTCTTTTGAAAGTAAGTCAAAAACATATTGGACCAAGGCAAGTTCAAGTCTTGCTCCATCACCATATAGGAAGTAGAACTTATTTCCGGCAACTTTTGTCCCTGTTTCAAAATCCAAAATTCCCAAGGACTTTCCAAGTTCCAAATGATCTTTGGGCTTAAAATCAAACTTTCTGGGTTCTCCCCATTTTCTAATCTCTTTATTTTCTTCTTCACCCTTCCCAACCGGAACCATATCTAAAGGAAGATTTGGAATTTCATAAAGAGCCCTTTGTAAACCAGTCTCTATACTTTTTAAATCTGCCCCAAATCCCCGGATTTCAGTTCTAACTATTTTTCCTCTTTCAATCAATTCATCCGTTTTCTTTTTAGCAACTTCATCTGATATTATGTTTTTTTCTGCTCTCTCAGCTTCAAGTTTCTGAATCATCGCACGTCTTTTTTCATCCAACTCCAAAACTGTATTAACTAAATCTGAAGAAAAACCTTTAGCACCAATTCCTTTTTTAACTTTTCCCGGATTTTCTCTGATGAAATTTACATCAAGCATTTATTTATTATACCTTTTCTAATTTATCGATTTCAGATTGAATCTGACTTACCATATTCTGGTACATCTCAATTTCCTCCTCCAACTCAAATCTTCCTGAAGGATAGCTTGAAATCATTGCGCCATCAGATCCCCCAAGCATTAAACGCTTTTCTTTAAGTTTATTTAGATATTTTTCTTTTTTAGTTCTTAATTCCTCTGGTTTGTTCATAATCCTAAATCTTTGGAAATTCCCTGCATTGCGGAAAGTGCAATTTGGATAAAATCGGATAGTTTTATTCCTAACTTCTCCTCACACATCTCAATCTGTTCTCTTTTTACTCCTGCCGCAAAACTTTTCGAATTCCATTTATCTAAAATGTTCCCAACCGTAACGTCTGCCAATTTCTTTGTCGGTCTTACCAAAGTTACCGCCACTATCAGGCCCGTTAATTCATCACAGCAGTATAAAGACCACTCAAGATTATTTTTGGGTGCATTTTGGCCGGTATGAGAAAAGTTGTGGGAGTAAATCGCGGATATAATTTCTGGGTCGTTTTCTCCCATTTCCTTTAACCAGTCAATCATTAAAAGGGTGTGCTTTTCGGGAGTATCCTTTGTTTTTTCATAATCCCCATCATGCAAAATTCCCACAATTTCCCATTTATCTTCATCTTTTTTTAGGTCGGAGGCCGATCGCCCCTTGGGCGATAAATGTTTAGCCAAAGCTTTCATTACAGCACCAACCGCATAGCAATGTTTCCTTAAATTAAGAGATTGCATGTTGGCATGAAGAAGCTCTAAAGCTATCTTGCGGGTAATCACTTGGCAACCTCCCTGATTCTCCCGATTACCTTTTCTTTCCCGAACTTGGCCAAAAGCATGCCGGCGCGGGGCCCATGAGTTTTACCGATAAAAGCAGTATAGATTGCGGCAAAGGCATCTTTGGGAGGAATTTTTAACTGTTTCGTTAATTCATAAAGAGAAATTTGAAGAGATTCGGCAGAATCGTCTTCATTAAAAACCTTGATTATTCCTTTCAAATAATTTCTTTGACTTAGACTTAGACTCTTTACTTCATCGGGAACTTTTTCAGTCATTTCAAACCTATATTCATCTGGCGCATAGTTTTCCAACCAAACTTTGGCATACTTTACCCTTTCTTCGATAATTCCCATTTCGGAATCGTCAATCTTCCCGCCTTTGATATCGGCAAGCTTACCCACTATTTCGTCTAAAGAAAAGCCTTGAGATAAGTAATTGGCAATATCACGAAACCTTGGAATAAAAAATCCTTTCTCTTTTTCGGGGATTTTCCCAACCTGGGAAAGAACATAAGTTCTTGCCAGTCTTTCATCCCCATTTTTGTCATATGCTTCCCAAGCTCTGTCATATTCATCAAAAAGATCAGGGATTGCCATTGTTCCAAACGGATTAAACTCTAAGGCTTCTTTATAATTTGTCTTAACAAAAAGAAATCTTCCAAGTTCCGGCGGTACTATTTCAATCCATTGATTTGCTTTAAGTCCCACTCCTTTAGAAGTTGACATTTTCCTTCCTCCTATTAAAAAGTGTTCGTAGGGAAGTCTGTATGGCTTTGCGTATTTGAAAACTTTATCCGAAATTTCAAAAGCGATATCGTACGCACCACCCTTTGAAGCAAGGTCTTTGCCTGCCCCTTCGATTGTTACTCCCAATACTCTCCAGTGTGCAGGCCAGTCGACTTTCCAGGGAAGCTTTCCGTTTCCTCCAAAAGGGGACATTTTTCCTTCATACCCACACCCTTCGGCCCAAGTAACCATTTTGGGTTCGCATTTATACGAAACTTCTTTTCCGTCCCAGGCAAAAACTCGGGTGGTACCTAACTTGCCACATCTCTCACAAACAACCTGAAAAGGAAGCCAGCCGAGTTCTCTTTTCTCACTACCGCTGACTTTTTTGTAAATATCCTGAATCACCTCAGAATTATCAAGCGCCATTTTGATAACCTCATCAAACTTACCTTCGTGGTACATATCCCAAGACGATAGAAATCTAGCTTTAATACCCAAAAATTCAAAAACTCTCTTAAAATCATGATTAAAA
>Ga0210029_1002333_pt1 | contig 10394 bp, 7 predicted proteins | sample CryGeymeta201521_FD_183985 | JGI IMG/M metagenome (GOLD analysis project Ga0210029, IMG submission 183985) | Groundwater microbial communities from Crystal Geyser aquifers in Utah, USA - Crystal Geyser metaG 2015-21 (SPAdes) (version 2) | ecosystem: Environmental > Aquatic > Deep subsurface >... | reverse complement strand
TTGTGGGAAAATTTTCGGAATTCAGAGTCTAATATATATAGAGGAAATTTTAAGAAGATCCTCTAAAAGGAGATGGTATAAATGGAAGTATGCAAAGTTTTAGAGAAAGGAGGCGGTGCAATATGAGTGTCCTGTAGTTTAAGTAAATGAATGCTGACTGAAGGGTTGGTATGTAATGAGTAGCATTAGTGAAGTTAGAGTAAAAGGATTTTTTAAGTTTTAAAAATCAAGGAGGCATGTATGACAAAGAAGTTTTTAATTTTGGTTGTATTAGTTGGGCTTTTATTTACACAATTTCCATTAAGTGCAACGAGAGCAAAATCATTTGCCTCTCCTTATGAACTTGTTGAGGAGGTATTTAAGGAAAGAATAGACCTTGCAAGTAGCGACGATATGGAGACATTTATTGCAAAAGCAGAAAATAAAAAACCTCTATTATCAAATTTATTTATTGATGAATCTATAGGTGAACAAACAACCAACGAGCTGAGGTATTGGGTTTATGGAGCGGCAGAAGGATCTGGAGTATTTGAAATTGTTAAACTTACTCCGCTTGTAAGGATTTATAGAGTTGACGAGAAGGGAGATAAAGCTGTTGCATATGTAGAGCAGTTCTTTATGTACAAGGTAAAACCAGGAAAGAATGCGGTAAAGACAACAAGGCAAATACCTGACGATTGGCTTGTACCTGTCGATGAGAATGGTGCCTGGACTGCTGCAACCCAAGATTATTATACAGTTATTATGGAAAAAACCGAAAATGGATGGAAAATTGAAAAATTGATAGATGCAGATATAGGCGGAACAGAATATAGCCTTAAAATAGGGCTTATCTTTGCAGGGTGCGGTATTGAAGGATTCCCTAATCCTCCAGCAGAAGGGTTACCACTCCCCCCTGTTATTGAGGATGAGTTATACAAATCAAGTATGGGATACAAGCATAGTAAAGAGAAAATTACAGGGGAATCAACAACTCAAAGTCCTTATAGAAGGGCTGCATCAGATTATGCTGATTCACACTGGAATGATAATAATACTTCTACCGTGCCTAATAGTGCAGGGTATATTCGATTTTGGAATGATTGTGCCAATTTTGTGTCACAATGCCTCTATGAAAGTGGGGGTTGGAGTAAGGACTGGTATAATAATGGAATAATAGAAGATCCAAACAATGCTCCTTATCCTTCTCAGGAGTGGCATATTGTAAAGGGAACTCTAAATTCTTCCTGGAGCTGGTGCAGAGCCGACAATCTCGATTACTACATTCTGTATAACTTGGATTATAAATATGGTACTACTGCTTCCCCATATGGTTGGACAGAGAGTTATATGGACGCAGCTCGTGGGGATGTGATAACTCTTGATAAAAATGGGGAAGGAACGGCGGACCATGTTGGAATAGTTGTTGCGTTTGACTACTACACAGGCACTCCTCTTGTTGATGCCCACGATAATAATCAGTATCACACTTCCTGGAAAACTTGCGGAATAATACTCCATAATTTGAGAATGGATTATGAGTTTGAAAGATATGGTGCAGGTTATTAATTCAGTCGGGGGGTTACCCCCCGACTTTGTATTTACTCTTTTCTTACTCTTTTGGAACCTGCTCACAAAGATTGTGGGCTCCAAAAGAGTAAATTGCTGTCTCTGCAATTTATCGCTATCTTTTAGATTTTTTATTTTATAGTACAATGAGAAGGGACATGTATTACAAAGAGTAAATAAACTTATATGGAAGGAGAGATATGAAAAAAATAATTTTAATAATATTAGTTATTATATTTATTGGTGTAGAAGGTTGCGCAGAGAAGAACAATTCGCCTGTGAGTGTAAAAATTTCCTCAATGCCTTCTGAAGCTCAAGTGTACTTTGACCAAGAATTCAAGGGATATACGCCGTTAAATATTGATGCTACAAAAACAAAACACAGACTTATTATTTTGAAGAATGGCTATTCTGCATTAAAGACAGACATAAATATTTCTAACAAACATTCGTTTAACTTTACACTTGAAAGCATACCTGTGGAAAAGAATATAGAATGCGGTAGAATTATAAATACTTCGTTTCCAGTTAATCAACCTATATTTAGCTTGGATACTATATTTAGTTTGGATAATAAATTTATTTTCGCTGACTGCTACTATAAGCCAGAAAGACTTTACATACGCTGCATAGACTTAAATTCATATGACGAACTATGGAGGTTTGAAATAAAAGCAGAATCCAACCTTGATACTTTAGATAACACTCGTATGGCTTTGATTGATAATTTGTTATATGTATACACATACCACTATTCAGGTAAAGCGTTTTTGCCGTATCTTTATATCCTTGATACAAATGGAAAACTTGTATTAAAAGAAAAACTTCCCTTCTCAACTCATATGCCCGATAAAGATGTGGTGATTCTCGTAGACCAAAATATTGTAACAAATCCCAATCCAAATAAGGCTTCTTTAAACTGTTATTCATTAAAAGAGCATAAGGTAGTTTGGCAGAAAGAAATTAAAGTAGGTGTTGTAGTTACAAGAATCTTTGGAAATGCCTTGTATGCTTTCAGCATAAATGGAAACTTCATTCGGATACATAAAATTAATAAATTTACTGGTGAAATTTTGTCAGTGAAAGGTTTTCCTGAAATAAGAAATTTTCAAAGAAGCGAAGGCGGGTTACTTATTGCTGTCCCGCTTGCTATAGTAAACGGTAGGGTATTCTTTTCACCAGATGAAAAGAATATTTATTGCGTTGGTTTGGAAAGTATGGAGATTCTGTATAAGTGCGACACAGGTATATATTTTTATAGCGTTGACGTAAAAGATAACTTGTTTTTTGTTACTGGTTCAGGGAAAACGATTGCGATCGATGTAAATAATGGTAAAATTGAAGGGACATACAAAGCTGAATTTAGCGGTTCAAGTATTGCAGTAGTTGACAGAAAAGTTTTCATTGGCGTTGCAGGCGACAAAATTCACTGTTTCAATATAAACGGGAAAGAAATTGAGTTTCCTTATTCGCCAAATATGTTTGGTGGAAGTTTTGTAGATCTTGAGATCACAAACAACACCCTTATTGCACATGCGGTGAATAGGGCTACAGGCGAAGCAAAAGACTATCTGTATGTTTTTGACTTAGAGACTAACGAAACTGTCTTTTCTTTAGAAGACATAGGTAGTTTTCATATTGTAAAATCACTTCTGATTGTAATTCCATTAACTGAACCAGAAAAAAAGATAATTTTCATAGATTTAGGCAAATTTAGCAAATATCAGTAGGAGAAAGAAAAAGGAATACGAAGCAACAAAGATATGTAAAACGCAGGACAAATGCTATAATGTAAGTGATGGATGAAGATGAAAGACTTCTTATTGAGAGAGCAAAAAGCAATCCTCAAAACTTTGGACCTTTATATGATAGATATGCCGAAGACGTTTATAGGTTTATATTGAGTAGAACGCATAATCCAGATGAAGCAGAGAATCTTACTGCAGATACATTTTATAAGGCATTGAAGTCCGTAAAGAACTTTAGGGGAGAGGCTTCTTTTGAAAGCTATTTACTCAGGATAGCAATAAATACGGTGTACGATTGGTTTAAAAGGAAGAAATATGCAAATTTGGTTCCGGATTACGGAGAATATGAATTAAAAAATGAAGAATTAAGGAAGCTCCTTGAAGAAATTGAAAAACTGCCTCTTAGAGAAAGGGAGGTTATTAGGATGCACTACATTGAAGGGAAAGAACCTTCTGAGATAGAATTTATATTAAATATAAGTAAGTCTAATTTTTATAGATTACTAAACGGCGCTCTTTACAGATTAAGAAACGAAATGGAGAAAAATGAACAACAAGGAAATTATTGAGGAAATTAAAAAGATAAAAACAAAAGAAGGGGATATCGGTCCTCGCAAAGAGAAAATAAGGAGAAAAATTATTTTGCGCTTTGAGAAGGAAAAAAGGCATAGACAAATTCTTAGAAGATTTGTATTTGCCTGTCTTATTCCAATAGTATTAATTCTTGCATTCATTCCATTAACAACAAGCAGAAGCAATTTTATAAACCTCAAAGAGGGAAAAATTGTCATTCCTAAAATAGAGGCTTTTGCTCCTGAGATAGAACACATTAACACCTCGATAAAAGGTCCATATGTTTACGATGGGGAAAATAAATTAGTCTGGTTTATTAAGAAAGATAATAATTTGTATTCTGTTGCTTTGTATGACATTTTAAATAATAAGAAGATTGAAACACTATCGCCTTCGGTGGATAACATGAGCAATATTAACGGAGGAATAGCACTATCTCAAGAAAAAGTTATTGCAGGAGTGGGAGACTATTTATATGTCATTGACAGAAGAACAAAAGAAGTTTTAATAATAGAACTTCCTGAAGAAAGCCTGCCAAGAGAAAAAAAAGAACTCTATCCAATTAAGGCTATTGTTTCTCTTAATGAGGACTTTGCTCTAATCAGCAGAGCAGATTCTAAGGGGATCACTGAATTCAATGCTACATCTTTGAGAGCAAGAGAGATTGAGCTTCCATCAAATATAGATTCACCTGCTGCATTTGTAAAAGGGGGCAACTTAATATATTTTTTAGCAAAAGATATTAGAAGTGGCAAACAACTTGTTGGTTCCTTAGATATTAAAAGTGAAACCGTAAAAATTTTAAAAGACTTTTCGCCTGTAAGCATCTCAGCAAACAAAAGTTTATTTGCTTTGTCTAAAGATGGTTTTTACAAGATTGACACCGAAAACAACCAAATCAATAAGATCAATGCAGATATTCCTGAAAATGCAAAACTTGTATCATACGGAAAATTCATTTATGCAGTGAATTTAGAGGAGAGCAAAGACCACGCTCCCGAAAGAGTAAATAAAATATCTGTAGCAAAGTATGATCCAGACAAAAACATACTCTACGAAGGTAAAATAATTACAGGTGATAACACGCCCTTCTTGTTGATAGATGGAGGGGAGCCTATAATGCTTTTTAACCTATCTACAGAAAATTAAAAGTTCAAAGGGGAATTTTCTGTCCTTGTTAAGAATATGTTTCCAAGCCTCTCTTTTATAAACACTTATGTGCTTGCGGCTGTTATAATTTTTGAAGTTTTAGGACCAATAAGTGCAAAATTTTCAATATTTAGAGCGCATGAAGAAACTGTAGAAGAGAAATAAAAATATAATTAGTTTTCTGATTAAAATTTCTAGCCTGGGAAAGAAATACACAAAATCAACATTATCTTTTACTGTTTCGTTTAAGTTTGTAAACTTCTCATTTTGAATGTTGTATAAGTAGAAATCAACTAAACCCAAATCCCCTATCTTTTAATAACTATGGAGGTACGGGAGTGTTGATGTAAAGTATTTCATAGATAGAGTGAAACGATAAAACCTACAAGATAATAATTGAAAATCTTCTTCTCCTCTAAAACATCGGAAATCAATTTAATGGAAATAAGCATAAACACCGAATAAATTAAAATTATACAACCAAAAGTATTAGTAAGCTTCAATGAAATGGCTAATTGCTCAGAGATCATAGAGCTGCTTTAGCCAGACGAAGTCAAAACAATTGCCAAAACAGTCACTAAAACTTCAACCCCAGACCGACAAAAAAGAGCCTCTTTGCAATCTTTAATTTTTCTAAGTAAGTTCCTCTTTTGTTTAAATTCTTTATCTTATTTTTATTGCACGAATAAATTTATTTTTTTCAAAAAATTGCTCAGTTTTCATATTAAAACTACTGACTTTGTCACTAATTCTCATCATTCCAATGATATAAAAAGAAAGTTTTTTAAAAATTCTCTCAAAATTGTGGGAAAATTTTCGGAATTCAGAGTCTAATATATATAGAGGAAATTTTAAGAAGATCCTCTAAAAGGAGATGGTATAAATGGAAGTATGCAAAGTTTTAGAGAAAGGAGGCGGTGTAATATGAGTGTAATAAACCTGCTGAAAAGGAGCACAGGTTACAGAGGAGTAAGCTGAAAATTAATGTCGATGAGACGGCTTGTTGGGAAAAATGTGGAAAGAGTTTCAGAAAGTTTGTAGCGAGTAGAATCTCTTCAAAACTTATTTTAAAGTTTAAAAACTTGGGTAGGAGGAAAATAAGAGAAATTTGTAGAAAGGAAGCGAGTTCAGAATTTGAGAAGAAGGAATAAAGATATAAAATTACCATAGGAGGTAATAAAATGAAAAAAGTCATTTTAGTTGCTTTATTAGCATGTTTTACGTTTTCAGTTTTCTTAATAGGAAACACAAGCAAAAGTGGAGGTATTGTTGAGAGTGCAAATGAGGATCCATGGGAACAAGTAGAAAACTTAAATTATCTATTCTGGACAGCCGATGAGAAGATTGAAAACGATGTCAAAAAGTTACAGTTAGATTTAAGCTTGACTGGTAAGCAAATGGAAAAATTGAAGGAACTTGGGTTACAAGAAGGTTATCTGTTCTCAGAAGGACGGCGATGCAAAGATGATGCAGCCAAAGATGATGCGGTTACCTTTAACCAAAGAGTTGATGAAACTTTTGCAAACATTGATAAGGAAGTCAGAGTTCTATTAGGGGAAAAATACAACGACTTTTGCAAATGGATTAAAACATGGTGGGAAAACGAGAAAATGTATCGCTTAAACTGGTTAGCGGAAAAAGAGAAGAAATCCAAGGAAGAAATAGGAATAACATCTACAGACGATCGAGAACTGGTCTATGCGACACAGTATAATGGGTATACTAACCTGGAGATTGCTTTGCCTGATAAGTATGTTAAATTTGCTAACCTCGGATGGTGGGATGATATTCCCGATTCCATCGAGCCATACTACAGTAACCCGCCTTACACGGCGAATGTGTATTACGAAACGACAAATAAGAGTGTTCTCAATGTGCTTGTTCGAGAAGTAGGACCGTATAACGAAGATGACAACTATTGGGATTCGGCAACCGCATCCAACCCACGGCGAATGTTTACAGATTTAGCATTAGGAGAACCTGAGGCCGAAGCGGCAAAATTGAGAGGATATAATGACGGGAAGGATCAATTTGGGCGCGTAGTGAATCAACCTGCAGGTGTGGATCTTACTGAAGAAGTTGCAGCTCAACTTAGGCTTGCTCCTCAGCAGAATGATTGGGTTTGGGTGAGATACAGTGATCTACCGTAAGTTTTTGCATGTTATTTTAATCCTTTCTATTCTATTAACTGTATCTGGCTGCAAACAGAATTCGTCTAATGTTCCTTGGGTTGAAGTAAATATAAACCTCGATGAAGCAAAAACACTTCAATCAGAAGTTGATAATGGACACAGAGTAGGTGAAATTGACCCAGTTCAAGTTGCACACGAATTTTTGAATAGAAAACTTAATATACCAGGGGATACCAAGCGTAAAGAGATAAAGGCAGGCGAAGGAGAAAAAGGTTATAGACTAACTCCTAGTAGTGATGGAAGGATGGTTGAAGTTATTCTGTTTCAACCAGTGAGAACAGATTCTACAGGCATCTGGGTTGTTAAGAAATATCGCTTTATTGAAGGGAAGTAAGCTGACTCGAAGCAATGGGGTAACTCCCCGTTGCTCTTGTCTATGTTAAATAAATACGATGCTCTTGTTCATAGCAATAGGAAATATAAAAGTTTTTTCAAAACAATTGGGAAAAGAGTAACAAATTTCGAAGTTTAGAAGTCTTACTATATGAGAGTAGAAAGTTTTTAAAAAATTCCTAAAAAATATGGAACTTTTTTTAATTTCGAGAGTCTTTACTCCTCTATAATTACCGCCTTTGCGATCATATATGTGGAGGCGAAAAATGTGGTAAAATATATAGGTGTAAAATAAAAATTATTTTTATTTTAAGGAGGTTTTTATGAAAAAAGCATTAGTTTTGTTGCTTGTGTTAGCGATTATGCTAACAGGATTCTATGCGAAAGCGAAGGCAATTACTGGACTTACTGTTACACCTTCCCCAAACACTGCAGGTGCGACTGCTGTATATACGATTACATTTAATATGGTAAATTCGCTTCCAGCTGGTGGGACAATTAATATTACATTCAATGGATTCACTGTTCCTCTTTCTATAACCCCTACGACTGTTTCTGTAAATGGTTTTCCTGCTACAAGCGTGATACCAAGCGGGCAGGTGATTACAATTACTCCATCTCAAGCTGGCGGGTTACCTTCTGGCTATACTTATATTTATATTACAACTGGAGCAGGTATTATGAACCCAACTACGGGCGGAAGTTACCCTGTAATAGTTGGAACGTCGGTAGGTGGAGAATTTCCGCTATCATTCCCTGTATCAATTGCAAGCGCAGTTTCAAGTGTATCGGTGAGCGTAGACCCGCTTAACGCTGGAAGCACTGCCAGTTATTCTGTTTTCTTCACAGCTAATGTTTCGTTAACCACTTCGCATTATATCAATATTGATTTTCCCTCTGGCACAACTTTTCCTTCTACGGTTTCGTACAGCTTAATTACCGTTAACGGTTACACGTGCACGTATGCTTATATAAGCGGATACAGGCTGCAAATTAGAGTTCCGCTGGCAATTACTGCTCCCTCTTCAATTTATGTTTACATTCCCTCAACTGTTGGAATCTCAAATCCACCTACTGCAGGAACCTACACGGTTAAAGTGTCAACAAGCCAGGAAACAACACCTGTAGACTCAAATTCTTACGTTATTGTAGGAAGCAATATAACAAATCTTACAGTAACTGTTAATCCAAATAGTGCAGCAACGGTTGCAAATTACACAATCCAGTTTGTAACAGGTCTATCGGGAGCTCTGACAGCTACGACCGATTGGATAAAAATTGAGTTTCCTTCAGGAACGACCGTCCCAAGCAATACAAATGCAGGTTACATTACTATAACAAGTGGCAGCAGTACTCGTAGTTGTACTTATAAAACAGTTGGTGGAACAACTCTTACAATATATATTCCTTCTGGTCTTACTATTAATAGCAGTTCTTGGGTTTATGTTTCCATTGCAGATAGTTTTGGCATTGTTAATCCAACAACCATTGGAAGTTACTATACCCTTAAAGTCTCAACAAGCAAAGATACAATTCCTGCAACTTCCAATACTTACTCTATCACAGGAACTTCTGTGTCCAATTTCACAGTTTCTGCTGATCCAACCACCCAAAACTCCAATGCGGCTTATACTTTTAACTTCAGAACATCTTCAACCGGTGCTTTATCCCGAAGCTCATCTGATAAAATTTACATTCAGTTCCCAACAGAGTTTACGGTACCCTCTTCTATTTCAGGAAGTTACGTAACAGTTAACGGCACTCCTTGCACCACGAATATTTCAGTTTCAAGTGATAAACTTACAATTACAACGCCTGTGAATATTGGTAACAGCACAAATGTTACAGTCGTAATTGCCCAGGTTGCAAATATTAAAAACCCTTCCTCTTCAAGAACATATTCATTCTCACTTTCCACAACAAAGGACGTTGTACCAGACTCAGCAAACTTGCAAATCGTTAAATCAACGATTACAAAGCCTGTTGTTCAGCTTACAGGATACTCAATAAACGAAGTTATTGGAGTTACTGTTACATTCCAAACAGGCTCGGGCGGAGCGCTTACAAGAAACTCTGACAAAATTAGCATTGTTTTCTCATCTGGATTTGTGCTTCCATCGACTATTTCAAATCAATATGTAAAGGTGAACGGTTACAATGCAACAAGCGTAACAAAGTCAGGACAAAGAATTGATATAATGCCCTCAATCGATATACCACAAAGTGCTCAAGTTTCCGTGGTTATTGACAAGGCTGCAAACATTAAGAACCCCTCGACTCAGGGTACTATCTACAAGCTCACTGTTTATACGTCCAAGGAAACCACTCCAATTGACTCTGATCCATTCAGTATTGTAATGCTTCCAACAACAACTTTCTTTGTTACTCCTCAAAACCCAGATGGGCAAAATGGGTATTACAAAACAACCCCCAAGGTAACTCTTACTGCAACAAGCCCTGTTGACGCTTCACCCGTTATTTACTACTACTTTGATGCAGGAAGCCCTCAAGTTTACTCAGGCGTGATTTCAGTACCGGATGGAGTGCATACCCTTTATTTCTATGCACAGGACAGATTCCAGAACAAAGAAGTTACCCAGAGTAAACAGTTCAAGGTTGATACAGCTCCACCAGCAATTACTGTTACTTACCCTCAGCAGAATGCAATCCTCAATACAAAGAACTTCACAATCACAGGGACAACGGAAGCAGGTGCAACATTAACAATTAATAATAACTCGGTTAGCGTTGGTGCAAACGGAGCCTTCTCTTATGATGCGATAATTTCGGGACTTCAAACTTTTACCATCGTTGCAAGAGATAGTGCAGGAAATACCGCTCAATTTTTACT
>Ga0210029_1002328_pt1 | contig 10422 bp, 8 predicted proteins | sample CryGeymeta201521_FD_183985 | JGI IMG/M metagenome (GOLD analysis project Ga0210029, IMG submission 183985) | Groundwater microbial communities from Crystal Geyser aquifers in Utah, USA - Crystal Geyser metaG 2015-21 (SPAdes) (version 2) | ecosystem: Environmental > Aquatic > Deep subsurface >... | reverse complement strand
TTTCCTACAGGTCTTTTGACAGGCTTTACAAACTTTATAGCAACACTTCAAAAGCAACATGATAGCGACTATATCGTCTTTGCAATCGACTCAAAAGGTCCTACTTTTAGAAATGAGATTGACTGTAACTATAAAGCAAACCGCTCCGCTCCACCAGAAGAGCTTACAATGCAACTTCCTATCGCCATAGAGTGGATAGATAAAATGGGCTATAAAACTTTAGGGCGTGTTGGGTTTGAAGCGGATGATATTATCGCAACTGTTACTAAGTTTGCAAAAGAGAAAGATTACAACGTGCGTGTTGTTTCTCACGATAAAGATCTCTATCAGCTCATAGATGATGGAAAAATAGTCATTGTAGATGCGATTAAAAGAAAGAGTGTAGATGAAGAGGCTTGTTTTACGAAGTATGGTGTCACTCCTAAGCAGTTTATAGATTATCAATCCATCTTAGGCGATAGTGCAGATAATGTCCCTGGCGTAAAAGGGATAGGTAAAGTTGGAGCTGAAAAACTTTTAGTTGAGTTTGGAACTTTGGATAATATCTATGCAAATATTGAGCAAGTTAAACCAGCGGGCATACAAAAAAAACTTATCGAGTCAAAAGCAAATGCTTACATGTCCAAAGAGCTTGTTACACTCAAAGATAATGTATTAGAAGCATTTGATTTTGAAGAGTATAGAATGGATGTTGAGCACCCCTTTTTAAATATCTATGATGAACTTGTAAAGTATGAACAAAATGCCATCTTAAGAGTACTACACGCCAAAAATATGGTGAGCGAAGAGAGAAAACAAAACTCAGTTGAAAAAGTAGAAGAGTCTTTTCAGCAAACAAGAAAAATAGAGTTTCAAGCAACTCTAATAACGGATGCTAAACTCTTAACTACCATTTTAGATAGGCTCGATGCGAACACTCTCGTTGCATTTGATACAGAGACTACAGGGCTTGATTATGAAAAAGAGAGCTTAGTCGGTTTTAGTTTTTGTCTGAATGAGGAGGAGGCTTATTATGTTCCTATTGCTCATTTTTATCTTGGTGTGAGTGAGCAGATAAGTAAAGAGGAAGCAAAAGGGGCTATACGTAAAATATTTAACTCTCGTGTGATTGGGCATAACATCAAGTTTGATTTGCACTTTGTAAGTAGATTTTTAGAAGATGACACTTTAAAAGTCTATGCAGATAGTATGATTTTAGCATGGCTTATAAACCCTGAGAGTGCGCTCTCTTTGGATAAGTTAGCAGATAAACTACTAAACCACACCATGGTCTCGTTTAAAGATACAGTTAAAAAAGGGGATACCTTTGCAAGTGTAGAACTCGAAGATGCTTGTAAGTATGCCGCTGAAGATGCGTTTATTACCCTCAAACTCTTTCACCTCTTAAATGAAAAACTTCGTCTTCAAGATGCAAGCCATCTTATAGAGGAGTCTTGGCATGTGGAAGTTCCTTTTATTACAACACTTTTAAGTATGGAAAAAGCTGGTATCAAGGTCGATAGCTCCTTTTTAGAGAGTTTTTTAGTTGAAGTCAAAGAGAGTATCTCTGATTTAACAAAAACTATCTATGAAAAAGCTGGAAGCGAATTTAACATCAACTCTACACAACAACTAGGAGTTATCCTTTTTGAGCATCTTAGATTGCCTGTTGGAAAGAAAACGAAAACGGGCTACTCAACGGATGAGAAAGTGTTAAGTACGCTCAAAGAGCAACATGAAATCATTCCTATGCTTTTGGAGTATAGAGAGGTTTATAAACTCTTCTCTACCTATATAGAACCCCTTTTAAAATTGAGCAAAGAGAATGAAAATAGTCGTATTCATACCTCTTTTGTTCAAACTGGAACAGCAACAGGGCGTCTGAGCTCAAAAAATCCAAATCTTCAAAACATCCCTGCAAGAAGTAAGCTTGGACTTAAAATAAGAGAGGCTTTTGTTGCAGATGAGGGCAAAAAACTTATAGGTATTGATTACTCTCAAATAGAACTTCGTCTTCTTGCCCACTTTTCAGAAGATAAAGTTCTAGTGGAGGCTTTTAAAAATAATAAAGATATCCACATGCAAACCGCCATCGCACTCTTTGGTGAAGAAGAAGCCCCACAAAAAAGAAATGTGGCAAAGACCGTGAACTTTGGACTTCTTTATGGAATGGGGCAGAAAAAACTCTCTGACACTTTAGGCATCACTACAAAAGAGGCAAAAGAGATTATAGAGAAGTACTTTCTTAGCTTTCCTACAGTAAAAAAATACTTTCGCTCGATTGTAGATATTTCTAAAGAGAAAGGGTACGTTGAGACGCTTTTAAAAAGAAGAAGATACTTTGATTATGACAATGCAACACCAATGTTTAAAGCGGCGTATGAGAGAGAGTCTGTCAATAGTGTTTTTCAAGGAAGTGCCTCGGATTTGATTAAACTCTCTATGAATAAAATCCATAATGTAATTAAAGAAGAGAGACTTGAGGCAAAAATGCTTCTTCAAATCCATGATGAACTTATCTTTGAAGTTAAGGCAGAAGAGGCAGAACTCTTAGGCAACAGATTTAGAGAGATTATGGAAAATATAATGGAGTTAAATATCCCTCTTAAAGCAAGTATGAATATTGGCAATAATTGGGGTGAGTTGAAGTGATTTTTTAAATCACTTCTTTTGCATCTTCTAAATGAACTCTTGGCTCAGAGTAGAGATAACCTTGTGAGTACTCAATTCCAAGCTCTTCGATAATTTTCTGCACAGAAGCACTATGAATAAACTCTGCGATACATGGGATTCCAGTATTACGAGCAAAAAATGCAATAGCGCGTACAATCTCATAGCTTTTTTGATTTGTATCTACATCTTTTATATATTTACCATCTATCTTTAAAAAATCAATCTCTAAGTCTAAAACTCTTTCAAAGTTAGAGTATTCTGTTCCAAAGTCATCAATAGCTATTAGATAACCTCGCTCTTTGAGTTCAGTTAACTGTGCCGCATGGTTTTTCTTCCCACTAGAACTAATTCCCTCTAAGATTTCTAAAATAACTCTATTTGGCTTGATATTATGCTCTTTGGCTTTGGCTTCTAAGTAACTTATGATGTAGTTTTTACTTAAATCCTCTTCTGTGATGTTGATAGAGAAGGTATACTTATTGTATGACATTTTTCTAAAACTTTTCTCTATCATGATTTTTGTGATCTCTGGAAGCAGACCTGAGAGACGTGCAGGTTCTAAAAACTCAATTGGCATGATTCTTTTACCGTTATACTCTATTCTAGCAAGCGCTTCAAATTTTATAATCTCTTTTGTTTTATTGTTCCTGATACCTTGAAAGAAAGGAACAATCATATCTTCATGGATTGCATGATGAAGGAGGTTGTTCATTGCAATAAAAGACTCTCTTTGTGAATGCCCTATATGGTCTTCATCTTGTTTATAGATATAGAAACTGTTCTTACCATTTTCTTTTGCTTGTTTGAGCGCTAAGGCACTATTTCTAAGGAGATTTTTTACTCCAGTAGCGGCACCGTAGGAGAATGAGATATTGAGCGTAATATTTTCAATATCAACCTCTCTGTTGTAAAAATAGTTTTGTAGATGTGTAATCTTATCTTGAACCTTTATCTTTGTATTAAAAAGAAGTGCAAACTCATCTGCATTGATTCGAAAAAGGTGGGAGACTTTAAAGTTTTCTCTCAGAGTTTTGGCTAGTTTTATAAGGAGTTTATCCCCTGTTTCAAACCCATAAGCAGTGTTAATGTAACTGAAATTATTGACATTCAGCATGATGAGAGTCTGCTCATTATCAAAACTGATGAGTTTTTCTAAGTGAGTTTTATTGCAAAGACCTGTAAGTTCATCTTTAAAAGCCATCTCTTCGAGCTTTTGTTGTGTCTCTTTGAGTTGTGTTAAATCAGTAAAAACGGCAAGATAGTTATGTGGATCTTTAGTGTCATCATCTTTGAGCGCACTAATACTGACCCACTGCGTGATAAGAGAACCATCAAAGCGTTTGTTCACTATCTCTCCACTCCATTTATGTTTTGTATTTATATCTTCCCACATTTTCTTGTAAAAGTTTGTATCATTTTTTCCAGAAGACATAACTCTTGGATTGAGACCGATTACATCTTTTTCTTTAAGTCCGTAAATAGATTCAAAGGCTTGGTTGACTTCTACAATCTGATTTTTTTCATTTGTTATGAGAATACCTTCTGCTGCATTTTGTAGAGCAGTTGAGAAGAGCTTAATCCTTTTTTCATTGTCTCTATTTTTGAGTACTATATTGACAATATGTGCAGATGTTTCAAGAAGTTTTTTATGAAAAGGAGCAGGAGAGCGATGTTCAAATGAAGATAAGGCAAAGGTACCTATAACCTCTTTGTCCTCGTTACGAACAGGCATAGACCAACATGCACAGAGGTTGAAATCAAGTGCCAATTGACGAAGGTCATGCCATCTTCCATCATTGAAAGTATCCTCTACATACTGTGCTTCATTCTCAAACACAGCATTTCCACATGAACCACCGTGTGGACCTGGTTTTAAGTTTGAGAGCGCATCTTGAGCAGTTTTTGGAGCACTTGGAGCAGAGAGAACACTCATAAGTCCACTCTCTTTGTTGAGGAGCATAATAGAAGCCAGCGCATTGGGAAGTAGACTCTCTGCTAAGGTACATAAACGAGCTAAGGTATCTGTAGTACTCCCACCAGAAGCGAGCATACCTAAGATTTCACTTTGAATATTGAGAATATCGTTATACTCTTTTTCTGTTATTGCTATTTCGTTAAGAGTCGAATTTTCTAATACTCTACAACTCGTACTGTTTTTTTGCATTAAACTTCCTATTTTGCGACTATATTTAGCTTTTATGATAGCTAGAAGTACCTAAATAACTGATTAACAGAGACAACTACATAGACAACTTAAAATTGAAGTTCTTAGAAAAAGAGTATAATTTCTAAAATAATAAGAGAGTTTATCATGACTCATAAAAGAGAAAAAGTGCCTAAAAGCTGTAAAAAATACCTTGTCACTTCCAATGAATTTTATACAGATAGCGCAAATACTTTTAGAGAAAAACTCCAGAAACAGTTTGAAATCCACATGCCACAATTTGCTCTGTATCGAGATAAAGATAACACAAACTATACTGGGTTGGCTTCAGAATTTATAAGCGTTTGCAAACAGTTTTCTTCTGTTAAATCTTTTTTACATCAGCATGTGGAACTTGCACTCAAACTTCAAGCAACAGGTGTTCATCTCACATCTACACAGTTTGAAGAGATTGAAAATGCTAAGAGTTTAGGTCTTGAAGTTATCATCAGTACACATACGCATGAAGAGGTTTTAAAGGCACAAACCTTAGGTGCAGATTACGTAACCTATAGTCCGATTTTTGCTTCACCCAACAAAGGGGAGCCAAAGGGTGTGGAAGATTTAAAAGCATTGTTACAGAAGTGTGAGATAAAAGTTTTTGCACTTGGAGGTATAGTAGAATCTCGGCATGTGGAAATGGTTGAAGAAGCAGGGGCTTATGGTTTTGCTTCTATTAGGTACTTTTACAGTTAGTACTTTGAACTATGGTTTCTAATTTTAAACATCACTCTCTTTAGTACTACTTTTCTCTTTTTTCGCAAACCCAGCACCTTTTTTTACTTTAGCTTGCAAGTTGAGTGCTTCTACTATGGGGCGATACTCTATATCTGCTTTTTGCATGGAAGCAAAACAGGTTGCAATTACGGCTATGGTGTTAGGTACTTCGCCTTTTTTCTTATATGCTTGAATATTTTTTTCACTTACTTTTATGAGGTTGCTAAACTTTGGCAAGCTTATCTCTGCATCTAGAAGTAATTTTTTAAACTCTATAAATGTCATTTTCGTATCTTCTTACTCTTTTATTTTACCTATTCTAGCAAAATCACTATAAAATATTACCAATATATATAAAAAAACTTGACAATCAAGAAGTAAAAGTGTACTATCTCTATAATTTATTACTAAAAGTAGTAAAAATTAAATTCAGGAGCCACCAATGGCAAACGTTCTAAAGAAAAAAACAGTGAAAAAAGTTGTTGCAAAAGTAGCAAAAAAAGCAGATGCTGGTAAAAAAATCACAGCTAAAGTAACTAAAAAAGTAGTAGCAAAAAAACCTGCAACTAAAAAAATTGCAAGAACAGCAGCAAAAAAAGCAGTTAATAAAGCTACAAAATAACGCTCTCTAGTGCTTTAGCTCTCCTGCTAAAGCACCACTCGCAAAGGACCACTGCAAGTTATACCCACCACATGAGAATTTTACATATACTTCATTGCAAAAGAGGATTATTATATAATTTTGTTGTAAAACTCTTCTATAGATTTTGAATCACCTAAAAAAGCAAATGTGTCATTGTTATTTACTTTGTAGGATGGATCTATATCTGTTGTCCATATACTATTGGTCTTGTAAGAGATTAATTTAATAGCAGGGTTAATGCTCATAAGCTTACTCAAGCTTTGCTGATACCATTTTGCAGAGAGCTTTAATTTTAATATTCTCATACTATTGCTTAAATCAATTTTTTCTACATTTATATTCTCAACTAAAGAGTTTACTAGCATTCTTCCTGCAATTTTTTCTGGATGAATGACTTTATTTACTCCTATTTTTGTTAAGATTTCACCATGTGTTGTTGTAATAGCTTTAGCAATGATGTTGTTGTTTCCTAAATCTTTTAAAGCCATGACTGTTAAAATACTTGCTTCAATATTTTCTCCAATACTAACTATTACAGTATCAAGATTTACTATACCCGCTTCTTCTAAAGCACTTTTATTCGTACTATCTAAAATATAAGCATCATCAAGATGTTCGCTTATCTCCTCAACTCTCTGTTCGTTATTGTCAACTGCGATAACCTGATAATCTTGTCTTGATAAGTTTTTAGCAATGTAAAAACCAAACTTCCCTAAACCCATAACTGCTATTGTTTTCATATAAGAATTCTCCCCTTTGGATATTTTAAATGTTTTTTCTTTGATTGACCTATGAGAATGACGCCAAAGGCAAAGATACCGACTCTTCCTGCTAGCATAAGTATGATTATGACACTTTTTCCAAATGCATCAAAACGCTCCGAAAAACTTAAAATATCTCCATTACCAACCGACACACCAACCGTACCAAATGCCGATGCCACTTCAAAGAGTATCTTCATAAAAGGTAACTGCTGCGTCTCTACCAATATTAAAGTAGCAAATAAAACTAAAAACGAAGAGACTATAAGAATCGCAATTGCTTTATTGATGGTTTTTTGCTCTATGGTTCGTTTGAAGATATTTGGTTCTTGGTTGTTTTCTTTTAAAATATAAAAAACGGCTATTATTAAAATAGCGATAGTCGTTATCTTGATCCCTCCAGCGGTACTTCCTTGTCCTCCCCCTATCATCATAAAAATGCTAGAGAAAAAAAGTGAAGAGTCTTTGAGTGCGCCAATATCGATGCTGTTAAAACCGCTTGTTCTAAAATTTACCGAGAGAAAAAAGCCATTAAGTACTTTATCATACAAGCTCATTTGCCCAAAAGTATTAGGATTATTCCATTCGATAGATAAAAAAAGCACTACTCCAAAAAGCAGTAAAAAGAGCGTTCCATAGAACATGATTCTCGTATGTATCGAAAATCTTTTAGAAAATTTTCTATTTTCATAAAATTCTATCAAGACAAAATAGCCAAGCCCTCCTAAAATTACCAATACAGAGATGGTGAAGAGTGGAATAAATGCCTTGTTGTAACTCATGAGAGAGTCACTAAAGAGTGAAAATCCAGCATTGTTAAATGCACTAACCGAGTGGAAAATTCCATACCAAAGTGCATCGTTAAAGGGATGTACTTGTGCAAATTCATAAGTCAGAATGATTGCGCCGATTATTTCAATAGAAAAGACAATCGAAACTATCTTTTTTGTAAAACCGATTACATTTAAGTTTGGTAAATCAAGAGATTGTTTCATCATTCTTTTATCATCTATAGAGAGATTGTTTTTTAGATATAAAAAGAAAAATGTCACTAAGGTCATGTACCCGATACCGCCTATTTGAATCAACCACATAATGATAAACTCACCCCAAAAAGTAAAATTTCCCGAAGTACTTGTGACAATAAGTCCTGTCACACAAGTCGCACTGGTTGAAGTAAAAATGGCATCAATGAAGCTTAAATCATCTGTATGTGCAAAGGGAAGCAAAAGCAAAATCGCACCGACTAAAATAACCAAAAAATATCCATAAAAAATGATTTTAATATATTTATAACCTACATCCATTATTTGTCCTCTAAAGTGTTACAACAAAATCTATAACCGATTCCTGATTCAGTTTTTATGTAACGTGGTCTCGTACTGTTTTTTTCTATCTTTTTTCGCAAGGTATTGACATAAGTTCGTAAATACTGCATCTCATTTTGATACCCTGCACCCCACACCTCTTTGAGAATTTGTTTGTGAGTAAGGGTTTTATTGGGATTGAGAAGAAAGTATTTTAAAAGTTCATACTCTATGGGTGTCAGTTTTAAGTTCTCATTATGAAATGAAATATCTCTTGTGACAAGGTTCAACTGAAGCTCTCCGCAAATAATATTTTCTTTGATATTCTCATTTTCATTTATTTTTCTAATATTAGCCCTCACTCTTGCCAAAAGCTCATTTGTAGAGAATGGTTTTGTAATATAATCATCCGCACCAAAATCTAAAGAAGCAATAATCTCTTTCTCCTCATGTCTAGCTGAGACTACAATGATAGGCACTTTTGATATCTCTCGAATCTCTTTTATGAAATCTTTTCCGTCGCCATCAGGCAGTCCCAAATCAAGAATAATTAAATTTGGATTATGACTCAAAAAAAGCATCATGGCACTTCTTTTATTTTCACAGGAGATGAAATCAAAATCATACTCTCTAAAAGTAATCTCAAAAAGTTTTTTTACCGATGGGTCATCTTCAATAATCAATATTTTTTTCATACTACATCCACTTTTTTTAGTATCGGTAGCGTGATTCGTATTTCTATACCGTTATCTTTAGAAATAGCTTGTATAGTGCCATGGTGAAGGGTTACGATACTTTTACAAATAGCTAGTCCAATGCCACTTCCTGAAATATCATTTGTATCTTCAAGTCTATAAAACTTATCAAAAATATTTTTGATTTTTTTATTGTCTATTGTGTCGCTTTTATTGAATATTGTTACTACAAAACTCTTCTCATTTGCGTGAATACTTAGTTTTATAAGGTCATTATTTGAATTGTATTTAAAGGCATTATCAAAAAGATTGATTAAGAGTTGTGTCAATAGCGTATTGTCTCCCCAGTAAAGATTCAAATTTCCAATCTCAAGTTGTAAATTTTCATCGGCTAGTTTTGTTGGAAACTCTTCAAGTGCTACACCGATAATATCTTCAAAATCACACCATTCAAATTTGAGATTCATTTGATTGCTTGAGAGTCTCGCACTGTCAAGTAAATTTGTAATGAGTCTTTTCATACGCAAAGAAGAGTCGTTTATATCTTCTAAAAGCATCTTTATTTTTGCATCATCTAAATTTTTATTGTTCATTATTAAGTTGATACTTCCATGGATTGTTGCAAGAGGGGTTCTAAGATCGTGTGAGACGATATGGAGCAAAGACTCTTTTATCTCATTTTGTCTTTTTTGTGAGTGTAAGTTTTTTGCTTGATAAGTAATAATCCACCCTACAAGCCCAAAAATAATAAAACTCCATATATAAAGCTCATTATGAACATTAAAACTATAAAGAGGTGGAACATATAAAAAGTTAAAAAAGATAACACTCAATAGTGTAATAAAAATAGTGGATTTTTCATTCCCGTGCATAGAGACAATTACTACGGGTATGATATGTAAGAGTGCAATATTGATAATATCCAAGCTATCGCTAAAAAGCTTACTGATGAAGGTAATTAAAAAAAGCACCAATACACCGTTAATGATGTACATATTTTTTTTCATTGTATTAAGCATCTCTAAGTTTAATAATTAAAATGATAGACAAAAGCACTAATACTGTGGTCATACCGATTATTTGCAAATCCATTGAAGCACTCCATTTTTTTCCTCTATACTACCGTGTTTAGTATCACTAAAATATCAAAAATTGAACAGCTATATAAAGATTTTATAAAAATGAATCTGTTTTTTCTCTTTCATTGCAAACTAAAAACATAAGTTTTCCTGCTAAAGCACCACTCGCAAAGGACCACTGCAAGTTATACCCACCACATGGACCATCAAGATTCATAACCTCTCCACAAAAATATAACCCTTTTACAAGTCTGCTTTGCATAGTTTTGGGCTCAATCTCTTTGAGGTTAATTCCGCCTCGGGTTATCATCGCCATTTTAAAGCCATCATGTCCCGTAACTGTGAGGGGTGTCCAAGCTAAGAGT
>Ga0210029_1002318_pt1 | contig 10447 bp, 16 predicted proteins | sample CryGeymeta201521_FD_183985 | JGI IMG/M metagenome (GOLD analysis project Ga0210029, IMG submission 183985) | Groundwater microbial communities from Crystal Geyser aquifers in Utah, USA - Crystal Geyser metaG 2015-21 (SPAdes) (version 2) | ecosystem: Environmental > Aquatic > Deep subsurface >... | reverse complement strand
CCCCACATCCTGTGACAATTCCTCTACCGCATCAGGAATGCCAGCCAGGACATCTGCTACTGGCAGAGGAAGTTCCAGTATTATCTGATCATTCCTGATTTCCCTAATCTTTCCATTTGTCTTTTTTACCATCTTACGGTATCTTTTACTCATAGAAGCGACCTCCTTTAGATTTTGTTTTTGGATAAAATATTTTAATCGAGGTCGCTTCCTACTTCAACAACTAAAGGGACATTGTCTAACGAGATAGGCAATGGTTTTAATTTTGACAAAGATTTTGTTTTAAAAACATGCCTTATCCTAAATGATTTTCCAGAAATTGCTTTCAAAGTGGATAACTTTAATAAGAAAAATATGTTATCAATTGAAAAAAATTGGGAAGATGTTTCTAACGCATTATATTTGGCTATTACATTGGCTTCAAGTCTTGGATATAACCGTGATACTTTAACATCTAATATCGCCTTGATCCCAATAGCATATTACTTATTAAAAATTGGATTGCCTGACAATTTTAGTCAATCATCAAAATATTTAAATGATAGAAAGCAAATACAAAAATGGTTAATCTGTTCATTGCTTAAAAAAGTTTTTAGTGGGCAACCTGACAACGTATTAAGACCGTTAAGGCAAGTTATAGCAAATAGCGATTCTTCATTCCCTATAGAGGACATCGTAGAACATTTTAAAGGTGACGTTAAATCCTTAATATTCTCTGATGATGAAATTGAAAATCTTTTCTATTATCAATACGGAAAAGCATATACCTTTTCAACTCTCGCTTTGCTTTATCCATCGTTAGATTTTAGAAACAGGTTCCATGTCGATCATATATTCCCGAAGAGTCTTTTTACTAAAAAAAAGTTAATAAAAAAAGGTGTGCCTGAAAGCAAGATTGAATTTTACTTGGGTAACTTTAATTATCTTGCTAATTTACAATTACTTGAAGGAACACCAAATCTAGAAAAATCGAGTACTGATTTTAAGGAGTGGTTATATGATACCTTTCCAAATAAAAATGAAAGGAAAGACTATATGGAGAAACATTATATACCAGATATTGATCTTGACCTAACAAATTTTGATAATTTTATTACTGAAAGAGAAAAGTTAATGAGTCAAAAATATAAACAAATCCTTAAATTGTTTTAAAAGAGTAGATGCTTTTCTTTTTTCATCATTGAGGGGGGCTAAATGATACCAACAGCTATCAGAGTATTTCCATTAAGCAGAATTAAGGAACCTGATGCTTTCGGAACGAGAGAAAAAGCATTTAACTATTTCTGTTATGAATTGAAATCAAGAGAAAATCCTCCAGGAAGATTTAATATTCCTTCTGATTCGAAATTTTTGAAGGGGTCTTTAATTCTATTTCAATATACTGAAAGAAAAGGCAAAGAAGAAATAATTGCCGATGCATTACTACTTAGCAACGGTTGTATCAAAAGTGATGAAATAAAAAATTATGTTGGTTATTATTGCATTGATGTGGATAGTATTAACTTTTACAGGACTCCTGTAACAAAAGAAGAAATATTTAGTATTTGGAATAAGAAATTAGGCCGAGCAAAATTACAGTTAGACGTTTCTAAATATGATGATTATAGGGCGTTGTTTAAAAGCAAGGGTAATATAATGCGGCGGAATCGGCGGAATCGGGGACGGTTCTAATTAATCGAAATTAACAGCAACACAGCAACAGAAGCCCCCGTCCTTGAACGCCAGATTGATAAAATGGTATATGAGCTTTATGGTTTAACAGATGAAGAAATAAAAATTGTGGAGAATTTTAACAATAGGGAATAACAAAAAAGGACACGCAAAAGGAGAAAACCAACAGGGGTCAGACACCAGAATTGACATTTCACGAGGGAAAAACACACCCCTTAATCCCCTCTTGATAGAGGGGAAATAATAACAAAAAAAGACAGGTACCTTATCTGAATGGGCGGTGGGCAGGAGATTGTAAAAGGAAGATATGAAACTCGATCAAATCGGCTTCTGGTCTGAAATAAAGCCTGATGAGATTGCAACAGTTGAAGGGAGGAAATGAAATGTCAGTCGTAGTAAACGCCGAATACAAGACATTTTTAAAAGAGATAAAAGAGCGCATACATAAAGCCCAGTATGATGCTTTTAAATCTGTAAACAAAGAGCTTATAAACCTGTATTGGGACATCGGTAGATCAATAGTGGCAAAGCAGGAAAAGCTTGGCTGGGGGAAATCGATAGTGGAAACTTTGGCAAGAGACCTGCAAAAGGAGTTTCCGGGGATACAGGGGTTTTCCAGCGCCAATCTCTGGAGAATGCGAAATTTCTACATTACCTATCAAGAAAATGAAAAACTCGCACCATTGGTGCGAGAAATCAGTTGGACGAAAAATGTCATTATCATGGAGCGTTGCAAAGACGACATCCGGCGTGAATTTTACATCAAGACAACAAGGAAGTTCGGATGGACAAAAGATGTTTTGATAAACCAGCTTGAAGCAGGCACATTTGAGCGGTATATGGCAAATCAGACAAACTTTGATAAAACAGTTCCGGAAAAATACCGTCATCAGGCAAAACTTGCAGTGAAGGATGAATACTCTTTTGATTTTTTGGAGCTTGGCGAAGAGCATTCAGAAAAAGTACTTGAGCTGGCGCTTTTGGAAAATGTGAGAAAGTTCCTGATAGAGATTGGCGGCTATTTTACCTTTGTGGGCAATCAATACCGGCTGGAGATAGACGGACAAGAGTTTTTTGTTGATTTGCTGTTGTATCACCGGCATCTGCGGTGTCTTGTCGCAATAGAGTTGAAAGTTGGCGCATTCAAGCCTGAATATGCCGGCAAGATGCAGTTTTATCTTTCCGCCTTGAACGATAGAGTAAAACTTCCCGATGAGAATCCATCCATCGGCATTATATTATGTAAGGACAAAAGCCGTACAATTGTTGAGTATGCATTGAAAGATACGAAAAAGCCGATAGGCGTATCTACATACAAGCTGACGGAAAAGCTGCCTCGTGAACTAAAAAAATATCTGCCATCTCCCGAGGAGATGATAGAAAGAATAAAGTATTTGGAATAGTTATGACAGCCGATAAAAGAAAAGTTAAGGGAGATTTTTCCGACATTTCCGCCCTCGAAAAACAGATCGACGAAATGGTCTATGAGCTATATGAGCTTACGCCAGAGGAGATTAGATTAGAGATAATAGAATAAAAAAAGGGCGCAGGTACATTATCTCTAGGGTAGAAGTATGAGATTGAGATTGTCTACGACTCATAGAGTGGAGGGAGAATAAAAAATCATGACTATCCAACGACCTTATCTCATTGTCATCGCTGGCCCTAATGGCGCAGGAAAATCAACAACCGCCCCTTCTTTATTGAAAGGTACTCTTGAGGTGACTGAGTTTGTTAATGCGGACTTAATTGCTCAGGGACTATCAGGATTTCAGCCTGAGGGTGCAGTATTTCATGCAGGACGCGTAATGCTTGAGCGTATACATTATCTTGCAAAAAAAACGAGTTGATTTTGCTTTTGAAACAACATTGGCCAGTCGTAGTTTTGCACCATGGATTACAGATTTACGTAAAACAGGCTATGCCTTTAATCTGGTTTTTCTATGGCTGCCAAATGAGGATTTTGCTATTGCCCGTGTTGCAGAGCGGGTCCGCATGGGTGGACATAATGTGCCCGAGAAGACAATCAGGCGGCGTTATCATGCTGGCATTCGTAATTTTTTCAGACTATATCGCCCTTTGACAGATACATGGTTTTTTTATGACAACTCTGGTGAAGAACCACGATTAATAGCTTATTGTGATCAAGAACATGGACTGGTTGTAAACAATTCAGCTATTTGGCATAATATTGAAGAGACATATGGCGGTAAAGGAAAAACATAAAGACAAAGTTGCAGAAACATTTGCTGACCCGGACAAGATAACCAAGGCGTTAGTTCAGGGTGTTCGTGAGGCTTTGTTAAAGCATAAACAGGCTGGTAACCCGATTGTTGTCTGGCTTGATGGGAAAATTATATGGATCAAGCCTGAAGAAATCCTTGTGCACAAATAAAAACCTAATACCTCTTTCCATTCTTAATCACTTCACCGATAATCTTAAAGTAAAAAAAGGGACGGGTACATTATCTCGTGGGCAGAAGCGGGAGATTAAGATTGTGAATGGGAGAAAAAAATCGAGGCTATTGCAATGAAAACTGATAAATGGCAAAATAAAGAAAAAGGAGTTAAAGATGACAAAAATAGAGATAAAAAAGGTTCAGCAAAATCTCGAAAAGTGGAAGAAAAGCCACGCAGATATAAACGCTCTAAGGAAGACATATCAGGAAAATGTTCTGGACTGGGTGGTGAAGTCCATGGAATTCGAGAAGGAACCGGTGAGTATGAGTCGCCTGAAGGAACTCCTCAAGAAAGAGAAGACAGCACACGCCCGCTAAATTCAACCCGCTATTTTGAAACAGCACAGGGAATAAAAACATATTCCGAAGTCTCTGAAATCCTGGCTGTGTCTGTCGCAAAAACCATTGAAACAATTATTGAAGGAACACCAGAAGATATACATATAACACCTGAATGGATATGCAGACTTCATAACGACATAGCAGGATCGCTCTTTCCTGATTGGGCAGGACACTTCAGGGATGTTAATGTTGAGGTCGGCACGCACATTCCACCCCCTTTTTATGAAGTACCTGTTTATATGCGTTTATACTGTGAAGATTTAACTGCAAGAATATCATTTGTTTCAAGAGAAAAAGATGTAGAAAAAATTTCTGAGACGCTTGCTTATGCAGATTGGCGTTTTCAATGGATTCATCCTTTTAGAGATTTTAATGGCCGTGTTGGAAGAATTTTATTAACAGCTATACTTTTCAAGTTAAGACTTCCACCTGCTGAGACCGCTTCTGTAGAACCAGTGGAAAAAGAAAAATATCTGAAGGCACTAAGGACGGCAGATACAGGCGATATATTACTGCTAACTGAAATATGGATTGAACGGCTTTCGAAGACATTTAAATAGAAAGGGGAAACCAACAGGGGTCAGACACCAGAATTGACATTTCACGAGGGAAAAACACACCCCTTAATCCCCTCTTGATAGAGGGGAAATAATAACAAAAGACAGGCACACTATCCGGTGAGCAGAGGGCGGGAGATTGAGATTGTGGAGGGGAAGAAATAGTAATGCAAATAAAATATTCCAAACATATTGAAACAAGGATTGCCATGAGAAAGATTGAATACGATCTGCCAAAAAGAATTTATGAAGATGCTAGGGAAAGATTTACGGACACTGAAACTGGGCATTCAATTGCAGTTATGAGGGCAGTCATATATGGAAAAGAAAGGGATATAATGGTAGCATATAGGCATGAGGATGTAGATGTTAAGCTGTTAACCATACATCCTTTGAAGGAAGTCCAAAAAGAAAACCGGATTCAATCAGGAAAATGGAGGAAAATATAATGGACGATTTCAAGGTTTTTTATGATGAAGAAGAGGATATTCTTTACCTTGCAAAGGAAGGTGAGGAAGCCGAAGTTGTAGAAATATCACCGGGCATGAATATGGAACTTGACAGCAACGGCAACCTTATAGGCGTTGAACTGTTCAAAGCCTCTCATATGTTTAAAAATGTTCTTAAACCAATGGAGGAGAAACTTCAATTTGCATAACTGCCGCCCCCAAATCCTCGCCGCCAAGCAAAAAGACCCCAACACCGATACCTCCGCCCTTGAACGCCAGATAGACCAGATGGTCTATGAACTCTACGGCCTCACGCCGGAAGAAATTGCAGTTGTGGAGTGGAAGGGGTAGTCAATTTTTAGTATACTAAAGTCAAGAGAAGATATTGTCCCGTCCTTTAGTTGAAGTAGGAAGGACTCCGATGTCCATATACTAAGCAGCCTCCTCCTTTCTGTCAAGAGATTTATGCTGCAAGGCAGCAGTGAGTTTCGAGATTTCCCTGTAACCTTTCACACGCTTAAACTTCTTCTCCGCCCTTAACAATGCTGCAACAGCCCATCTCTGTACCATGTCCCCTCCGTTCCACCGCTTGACACGACCTGTGATGGTGCGAGTTACAGAGAAGCACGACTCAATAGGGTTTGTGGTAGAGAGGGTCTTCCTTAAAAGCCCTGTTACTCCGAGCTTGTGCACAGTAAGAGTTTCCTCAAGACCTTCCCTCAGGCTCGCTGCCGCAGAAGGGTTCAGCCTCTCCAAATACCTTATAGTCAAGTCGAGGGATTCCTTTGCCTTATCATAATCAGCCATGTTGTAGGCTGTCCTTATCCTTACATCTATGGCCTCCTGATGCTCTGGCGGAAGCTGCTCCCGAACGTTCCTTCTCTTATGCTGTTGACATCTCTGCACCAGGGCATCTGTCCCGAACTTCCTTGCCACAGACGACCGCAGCGCCTTAGAGCCATCAAGCACAAACAGGTAGTCCTTCCCCATATCCAGCCCACGCCTCTCCGTGTCATTTAAAAGGTTCGTGCAGACCGTGGCATTCTCAGTGGCCCCTTGCCATAGCCCAAGGATGTGCTTCTTTCCTTTCTTATCCAACCCAAGGGCAACAACAAGCATCTGTCTCTTGAACTCTATGCCGTCTATGAATATCGCACAGAGGTTCAACCCTGAAAGGTCCCGCTCCATGAACTCACGCATCTGCTCTGCCGTTGCCTTTACAAAATGCCTGCTTATGCTGGACTTCTTTATCCCGTAACCCCCCATAAAAGACTCTATTGCCTCTTCATAGTTGCGGCTCGATATTCCCAGTACCATCTGCTTCATCACCGTCTGCTTCATCTTCTTAGGGTTCTGAAATGCATTGTATGTGCTTAACTGTATCTCCTTATTGTCCTTGCCTCTCAATCGAGGGCGGTCTATCAGCACCTTCTGTTTAGCGTAATATATCGGGCTGAGCTGGCTGCCCCACCAGTTGGCTGTCCTTAGTGGATTCTTGGCGTTTTTTTCCCCTGCTATCCGCTCGCACTCAGAATCTATCACAGCCGATATAAGCATAAGCCCCACATCCTGTGACAATTCCTCTACCGCATCAGGAATGCCAGCCAGGACATCTGCTACTGGCAGAGGAAGTTCCAGTATTATCTGATCATTCCTGATTTCCCTAATCTTTCCATTTGTCTTTTTTACCATCTTACGGTATCTTTTACTCATAGAAGCGACCTCCTTTAGATTTTGTTTTTGGATAAAATATTTTAATCGAGGTCGCTTCCTACTTCAACAACTAAAGGGACATTGTCTATATCTCCAAGAAAAGCAAGAATTGCTATTCCAATACGCCCTGTTCCAATAGATATACTATCTTTTAATAAACCCATCTATATTAAAATTTAATTATTGAAATCTAAAGGTATACAACGATTTTTTAAAAGAGGTTGTCAAGTTTTTAGTTGAAACTGTCTGAGTAGCTCCCAACAATTTCACTCCTTATGCCGCCTTCTGTAGTACGACATCCTTTTTATCGGCAGCTTCGATCTGCTCGATAACGATGGGAATTGAAGCGAATCCCTTGATCCGTTTGAATCCTTTTTCGCAGTGAAGAAGCACCGAGGCCAGCCACCGCTGCATCATCCTGTTGCCCCGATACCGTTTGATATTGCCCTCACAATCCCTCACCGTGGAGAACATGCTCTCTATCGGATTCGTCGAATGGAGGGTCTGCCTCAGTAGGGCAGGAACCTTCAGCCGGTGAAGGGTAAGTATCTCATCGATCGCTTCCATAAGTGAATCAGCCGCCGACTCATTGATCTTTCTAAGCCATTTTCCCATCTCTAACAACATCTTCCGAGCATCCTCATACTGAGTATGTTCCAGGGCTGTCCTGAACCGCCGATGTGCCTCTTTCCGATACCGCTTCGCCAGATGTTTCTGGATATTCCGGTCTTTGTGTATGGTACACCTCTGATGAATCAGCTTTTTGCCGAAGCGTTCCCTTAATGTCTTGATTATCCCTTTGCCTCCATCCGTTACCCAGATGATTTTCCGTGAAAGCTGCAATCCACGTCTCTCCATATCAGCCAACAGCTCTTCACAGAGTTCATGGTTCTCCGTGGCCCCCTGCCAGAATCCCAAGACCCTCTTTATCCCAGCCCTATCAATCCCCAAGCCTATGATGAACGCTTCCCCGCCACGGTGTATAGTGTCAAGGAATATCACAAAAGGGACCAGATCCGACAACGACCGCTCTTTAAATTCCTGAAGCTGCCTGGCCGTAGCAGCAATGATATGCCGTGATACCGAACTTGCAGACACCCCAAACGCCTGTGCCGCCTCTACTACGGTCTCCGCGTATTTCTGACACGACAAACCCCTTAGCACCTTTGTCAGAAGCTCTTCCGAAAATCCGTCGGGCTCTTTTAGTCTCTCGTAGCTCTTCAGTGTAATCTCTCCCTCAGGCCCGCGAAGCCTCGGATGTTCTATGCGTATCTTCTGATCCCCTATATATGCCGAACCACCCTGGCTTGCCCATTTCCGCATGTCAGGGGAGAAGGGCTGATAGTCAGGCCCTGCTATCTCCTCCCGCTCAATGTACATGATCGTCTCGGCTACCATTCTGCCCAGTTCCTTCATGCATATATCAAATCCCTGCTTGCCTTTTGCGAATATCTGATACATCTGCTCTACGATCCACTGCCTCCCATACGTCTCCTGCATCCCCTTGATTGCTTTTTTCCTCTTCTTTGTGGTTTCCTTCATATGTGGCTCCTTTCTTAAATGATTTATCCGTTCCGTGGATTATGCCACGGGGGAGCCACTCTTTCAAAGTTCAACTAAATTTAGTATATCCTCACATCTTTCGCCAAAGCTTATTCTCTCTATTCCCTAAAGATTGCCCATCTGAATAATAGAGGTTTAACAATTCAAGAGGAGTAAGCATATATATATAATAAGGTTAAGGTCAAGGTTAAGGTCAAGGTTAAGGTTGAGTAAAAAAAATAAGGTTTAGGTTAAGAAATAAAACATCAGGTTAAGTAAAAAACATAAAAACAAGGCTAAGGTTAAGGCTGAGATTAAGTAAAAAGACTTAAGATTAATGCTAAAAACATTAAGGCTAAGAAAAGACTTAAAGACAAGAATAATACATTATACTTTTTTAAATAATGAATTGATTAAGGAATTTAGTTCTTTCCATACCTCTTCAATTTGCTTTGAATTTTCTTCGAATGTTGTTTTAGTAAAATAGCCTACATGGTGACCGTATATTAAATGGTTTTTGGTTTCAGCTAAAGAACCACGGGAGTCATAATAGAAGTTAAGCTTGTCCTTTGTATGCTTTCTTCCAAAACCCTCGGATATATTGCCAGGCACTGATAATGAAGAACGTCTGATTTGTGAGGTTAATCCATAATCTTCCTTCCTCGGAAGTTTTTCTGTAAGCTTGAAAATACTTACTGCCAGATCCATAGCCTTTTGCCAAACAGGCATTTCTTCAAAACTCTTATACATTCCTGTCTATTCCTTAACCTTAGCCTTAACCTATTGAAGGACCAATAAAGGGATGGTTCTAAATTATTCAATAAAATCCACGCCCGAGCTAATCCTCAAGACTAAAACCAATACCCTTTAATTTAAAGTCCATATCCTGAAATTATCTCTTTTATTTCTGCGACAGAGATGTTTTCTTTATATGCCTTAGCATAAATGGTCAGTAAGTAGATGATATTTTCCTTTTGTGAAGGGTAGTAGATTATACGATAGCCTTTACCTTTTCCTTTTCTCATATCAGAACTGGCAAGCCGAGCCTTTAAAACCTTACCTTCTAATCCTGGTATTTCGTCACCATAAAAAGGGTTAGCACTAAGGATATTGTTAAATTCTTCTAAGTCAGAAGCGATATGTCTATATTTCTTTTTAAGGTGTTTAACATCTTTTTGAAATCGAGGGGTAGGGATTATCCTATAACTCACTTAGAAACTCATTGAGAGTCTTAGTCTTTATCTTCCCTTCTCTTATTAACTTAACTTCGTAGAAGGCTTCTTTGAGGTTCTCATTTACATCGTAACTGTCATAATCACCCTGTAGGTATTTAAGATAATCTATTACTGATTCAAGCTTATCTTCTGGTAAACCCTCCAGCATATTTATGGCTTTTTCCTTTAAAGCTGTTGCCTTCATAATCCAATGATAACAAAATTTTAAAAAATTTTCATTAACTTAAGAGCAGTCGAAGAATGAAATTAGGTAAAAAGAAATAAAAGGGGACGGTTCTATTTTCCATGTCTTTAAGTCATTGACTCAAATAAATCATTGGGGTCAGACTTGTTTATTGCGTTTCATATAACATCACTACTGTCCGCTTAAAATAGAGATTGTTGTAAGTCAGGCTCTCTCACCTTTGAGATATTGTAGTGTCTACAAGAAAGCAAGTCAATAAGACTTACTCTTTCGAATATCATTTCTGAGAATATCC
>Ga0210029_1002317_pt1 | contig 10451 bp, 10 predicted proteins | sample CryGeymeta201521_FD_183985 | JGI IMG/M metagenome (GOLD analysis project Ga0210029, IMG submission 183985) | Groundwater microbial communities from Crystal Geyser aquifers in Utah, USA - Crystal Geyser metaG 2015-21 (SPAdes) (version 2) | ecosystem: Environmental > Aquatic > Deep subsurface >... | reverse complement strand
CCGTAGCTATGGGCCAAAAAGACGGTAAAAAATGAACCGCTGCGGTCGGATTACAGCCGATGTACCGAAAGTCCGACAGCCTCCTAGGCGCGAAGCCGCAGACAGTGCAAATGCACGGCAAGGCGTTGCAACAACGACACGGATGATTTGGAAATGGAATCAGGCTGCAGCGCGCACACCGTTGCGACCGTCCTGCTTGGCTTGGTACAGCGCCTGGTCAGCTGCGGCCAGCAGCAGTTGCGGGTTGTCGTTGGCATCAGGCACACAGCTTTTCACCCCCATGCTGACCGTGAACTTGATATCTGTGCCATTGAAATCGACGCGGATGGCTTCGATCGCTGCGCGAAAACTCTCGGCCATGGCCAGCGCCTGGGGCAGCGGCGTGTCAAACATCAGCACCACAAATTCTTCCCCCCCGTAACGCGCCAGCACGTCGGTGGCACGTTGGATTTTGTCGCGCATCAGTCCGGCCAGCGCCCGCAGGCAGGCATCACCCGCCGGGTGACCAAAGGTGTCATTGATGTGCTTGAAATGGTCAATGTCAAACATGATCAGGGTCAGTGAAACGCGCAGGCGGCTGGCACGTTGGCATTCGGTCACCAGCGCCTGGTCAAAAAAAGCCCGGTTGCTAAGTTGCGTCAGGCCGTCGGTGGTGGACAGCTGCTGCAGCCGGTCGTTGGCTACCTTGAGCTCGGTCAGGGTGTGGTTCAGGTCGAGGGTACGAGCCTGCACGCGCTGCTCCAGATCATGGTTGGCGGCTTCCTGCGCTTTGATCAAAGCTTGCTGTGAAGCCCGCGCGCGGCGTTCGTGCTCCAGCGCCTGGTTCTGCGCGTTCAGGCGCAGGGCTCGGTCGTGGTTGATGCGATCGGCCAGTGTCAGTGACAGCAGCACAACCAGCAGCACGGCACCAAACTCGGACGCGTTTTCAGTCCAGACCGAGGTGGGAATCAGGCCAAATTTTCCGGCATTGAGCAGCATCAAACTCGCCAGCATGGCCGTCCAGGCCAGGCAATAAAAGCGGGCGAACTTGGCACCACGCCACCAGCGCCAGTAGCCCAGTACCAGCGCGGTGACAGTAATCGGCATGGTCAGGGCTGCACCTACGCGCACGGTGATGTCATAAGGGGCGACAAAAGTCAGTATCAGTAACAGCCCGCTGCACATTGCAAAACAACGCAGCAGATAAAACGCCGGTTTGGAAAAGTGCTCCAGACGCAAAAAGTGCGCGGCAAAAAGACAGTTGAACAATTCCGCGCTGGCAATGAATGTTGAAATCGCATACCCGTTCCACTTCAGCGCGTTCGGCCACAGGTAGGCAAAGGTGTAACCCGTCAGCGTCAGGTGAAAAAACAGGTAGCTGGCGACAAAACCAACGTAGTAAAAATAGTTGATGTCACGCGTTGAAAAGAACACAAACAGGTTGTAAATCACCATGATCAGCAAGATACCCACCACCAGACCCTGCACCAATTTTTCGTCACTGTTGACGGACTGAAAGTGCACCGGCTCCCACACCCGCAACGTGGCCTCGATGGTGCCCGACGATGCCAAGCGCAGGTAAATCTGGTTCATGCCGGGGCTCAGGGTCACCGGCATGACAAAGTTCTGGTGGCGTACCGGGCGCTGGGCAAACGGTTTGGCGTTGCCCAGTGCATATTGGGTGATCAACTGCCCCTGGGCAAAGTGGTACAGCCCGACGCTGTTGAGAAACGGTATCGGTAGTTCAATAAAGCGCGGCAGCGGTTGGCCGCTTTGGTTGTCCAGCTGAAAGCGGAACCAGTAGGCATCGTGGGTGAAGCCAAAGTTGGGTGAGCCATGGGTGATGGGTTGCCAGGCTTGGGGCGCGGCCAGCACTTGCGTTAAGGTGAGCCCACGCGTGGCATCGGTCAGCACGCCCATGCGCGGGCCAATCTCAAGACGCTGGGGGGCAGCTTCTGGTAGGGTGAGTACAGGAAAAGAGGGGGTAGCTTGTGCCGAGCCAACACCCTGGGCTGTTGCCACTGTCATGACCATCCAGCCCAAGCACCACAACAGGAAAAATTTGAGCTTCAATACAGATGGACCTCAGAGGATGATGCATCAAAGAAGGGTGACGAGCCTTGACCCCAGCACTGGCTCCACAGTTAGGGCTGCTTGGTTCCCCACCTGACCCGGTTGGCCGCTTCACCATGTGGGAAGGCCCGTCGGGGTGAATTGTAAGGGCTGGCGGGTGGGCTTTGATGCCATGCCCCTTAGAATCAGCGCCTATGTCTTACCTTGTGCTGGCCCGCAAATACCGCCCCCGCAATTTCACCGAAATGGTCGGGCAAGACCACGTGGTGCAGGCGCTCTCCAACGCGCTGACCACCGGGCGCTTGCACCATGCCTACATGTTCACCGGCACGCGCGGTGTGGGCAAAACCACGGTGTCGCGCATTTTGGCCAAGTCGCTCAACTGCCAGGGGCCTGATGGCCAAGGTGGTATCACCGCTATCCCCTGTGGGGTCTGTCAGGCCTGCACCGATATTGATAGCGGCCGGTTTGTTGACTACACCGAACTCGATGCCGCCTCGAACCGGGGTGTGGATGAGGTGCAAGCGCTGCTGGAGCAAGCGGTGTACAAGCCGGTGCAGGGGCGCTTCAAGGTGTTCATGATCGACGAAGTGCACATGCTCACCAACACGGCGTTCAACGCCATGCTGAAAACGCTGGAAGAGCCGCCCGAGTATTTGAAATTTGTGCTGGCCACCACCGACCCGCAAAAAGTGCCGGTGACGGTGCTGAGCCGCTGCCTGCAATTCAATTTGCGCCCGATGGCCCCCGACACCATTCGGGAGCACCTGCAAAAAGTGTTGGCTACGGAACAGGTCAGCGCCGATATGCCGTCGCTGCGCTTGCTGGCCCGTGCCGCACGTGGTTCCATGCGCGATGCCCTGAGCCTGACTGACCAGGCGATTGCCTTTGGCTCGGGCGTGCTGGAAGAGGCCACGGTGCGCCAGATGCTGGGCAGCGTGGATCGCTCTTACGTGTTCCGCCTGCTGCAGGCGCTGGCGCAGGGCGACGGCAAAACCGTGGTGGAAACCTCTGAGGCGCTACGCACCCACGGCTTGAGCGCCGCCTCGACCCTGGAAGAAATGGGCAGCGTGCTGCAACGCATGGCGGTGTTGCAAGCCGTGCCGGACGCAGCCGATGACAGCGACCCCGAAGCCGCTGACATCGCCCAACTCGCCGCCCTGATGCCAGCTGACGAAACCCAACTGCTGTACAGCATTTGCCTGCATGGTCGGGGTGAATTAGGCTTGGCACCCGACGAATACGCAGCGTTGACCATGGTGCTGCTGCGGCTGTTGGCCTTCAAGCCGGCGGTAGAGCAAAGAGCCGGGCAGGAAAAAAAAACGCTGAAATTTGCCCCATTGCGGCACAGCCCTGAGGCAATAGCGTCAGCGGCAACAGCGGCAACAGCGGCAACAGCGCAAACAGCGCCAGCGATAACGGCTACGGCTACGGCTACGGCTACGGCTACGGCTATGGCGTTAACGTCAGCAACACCTGCGCTGACAGCGCCCATGCGCCCAGTTGCACCCCCGTCAACGCTTGCCTCTCCCCATATTTTTGAACAAAATAAGCCTCTAGCCCTTTTGGATAAAGGGCGAGCAGCTATTGAAGTTGTAGCGTCTGGTGACCATCCGGCAGGGCAACATCTGGCCGTGCGGGACATGACCAGTGCTTCCATCTCTGCGCCTGAACTGGCGCAAAAAAATGAACAAAATAAGCCTCTAGCCCTTATAGAACAAGCGAAAGCAGCTATAAAAATTGAAGCAATTCAAGTGCATGTGCAGACTGATTCGGTGCTTGATGTACCGACTGTGCAGGTGGCTGCTGCCGTGCCCAGCAACCCCGAGGGTGATTTTTGGTACGCCACGGTGCAAGCCTTGGTAGCGGCCAATGCCATCACGGCCCTGGTGCGGGAACTGGCGCTGCAAGCCCAACTGGTGGCGCGTGATGCCGACCAATGGCTGCTGCGCGTGGAGCGGGAGTCGCTCAACCAGCCTGGCAGCCGTGAGCGTCTGGCGGCCGCTTTGGCCGATGCCGGTTACCCGGTCAAGCTGGTGGCCGAGGTGGGGCGCGTGACCGACAGCCCGGCCAAGCGCAATGCGGCGGCCGCGGCACAAGCCCAACTGGCAGCAGAAAAAATCGTTTTTGACGACCCGCTGGTGCAAACGCTGATGCGTGATTTTGCGGCGAAAATCGTTCCCGGCAGCATCAAGCCCCTCTGAGAGCTTAGTCAGTTGGGGTCAGAGCACATGGCTTCGCCAGTGGTCTGACCCGCAAGTTACAGTCAGTTGGGGTCAGAGCACGTGGCTTCGCCAGTGGTCTGACCCACAAGTTACAGTCAGTTGGGGTCAGAGCACGTGGCTTTGCCAGTGGTCTGACCCGCAAAGTATTGAAATTTAAAAGGAAAACGCACATGTTCAACAAAGGACAACTCGCCGGTCTCATGAAGCAGGCTCAGGCCATGCAGGACAACATGAAAAAAGCCCAGGACGAGCTGGGCAACATCGAAGTCACCGGCGAATCCGGTGCTGGCCTGGTCAAGGTGCTGATGACTTGCAAGCACGATGTCAAGCGCGTCACCATCGACCCCAGCCTGCTGGCCGACGACAAAGACATGCTCGAAGACCTGGTGGCCGCCGCCTTCAACGCTGCGGTGCGCAAGGCCGAGGAAACCTCTGCCGAGAAAATGGGCAAGATCACTGCAGGCATGCCAGGGTTGCCCGGCGGCATGAAATTTCCTTTCTAAATGGCTACCGAGCGCGTGTGATCCGTCGTTGCGGGACCTGCCGGGAAATCCTCACGTACAGGAAGTACGTTGCGGTTTCCCGCCACCCGCGCCTAGGCTGACGCGCGCTCGCTACGCCCGACACTGTTTCGGCTAAAACCAGTGTTCAATAAAGTCGCCCCAACGCATGAAACGTCTGCTGCCTGCGCAGGGTGGGTTTAAACCCACCATGGTCGACCAAAGTCGACCCTGCGAAAAGCCATTTCTGCCAACTGTCGTCGTTCTTTTACTTTAATTCATAATCACTTTCCATGTCTGACACCAACGCGCTTGAAGTCTTGATCCAGTCGCTTAAGCGGCTGCCGGGCGTGGGCGTGAAGTCGGCGCAGCGCATGGCGTTTCATTTGCTGCAACACGATCGACCAGGGGCGCAGGCGCTGGCCATGGCGCTGTCGCATGCGGTGCAAGAAGTGCAGCATTGCGAGCGCTGCCACACGTTCACTGAAGCGGTGGTCTGCGCCACTTGCCTGGATGAGCGCCGCGACGCAACCCAGTTGTGCGTGGTGGAAACACCGGCCGACCAGTCGGCGCTGGAGCGTACCGGAGCCTACAAAGGACTGTACTTTGTGTTGATGGGCAAACTCAGTCCGCTGGACGGTGTGGGTCCGCATGACATTGGCTTGAAAAAGCTGTTCGAGCGGGCGCTGGATGGCACGGTGCAAGAGCTTATTTTGGCCACCAACTTCACAGCCGAGGGCGAAGCCACGGCGCACGTCATTTCGGAGGGCCTCAAAGCCCGTGGCCTGCAACTGACCCGGCTGGCACGAGGCGTGCCGGTGGGCAGTGAACTGGAATATGTGGACCTGGGTACCATTGCACACGCGCTGGTCGATCGGCGATAAGTAAAACCTGCTTCCAACCTGGAGAGATTCGATGGCATACCCCCATTTCACCTTGGCCTACTGGTGTGTTTTGGTAGCAGCGCTGCTGCCGATTGTGTGCGCCGGCATGGCCAAGTGGGGCATGTTTGGCAAGCCCCGGCGTGCAGGTGGCTTTGACAACGACAACCCGCGCGCCTGGCTGGCTCGCCAGACCGACTGGCGCGCTCGCGCCAACGCAGCGCAAGCCAATAGTTTTGAAGCGTTGCCGTTTTTCATTGGTGCGGTCATCATTGCCCACCAGTTGGGTGCTTACCAGACCCGGCTGGACATTTTGGCCTTGGTGTACATCGTGCTGCGCATGGTCTTTATCCTGCTGTATGTGGCCAACATGGCCAATTTGCGCAGCTTGGTGTGGGGGCTGGCGCTGGTGGTGAACGTAGCCATTTTGTTTGCCGGCTACCGCTGATTCCATTCCCCAATCATCTTTGTCGTTGTTGCTTCGCCTTGTCGTGCTGCAGCACTGTCTGCGGCTTCGCGCCTAGGAGGCTGTCGGACTTTCGGCATCGAAGCGAAATTCGGCCCCAGCGAGGACAGTTTTCGCCGAATTTGCAGGCTCATAGCCGTAGCTATGGGCCAAAAAAACCGGTAAAAAATGGACCGCTGCGGTCGGATTGCAGCCGATGTACCGAAAGTCCGACAGCCTCCTAGACACAAATGATTTGGAGATGGAATAAGCAGCCCATCCGCTGCAGCCAATTACTTCTTGGCAAGCCGGGTCGGTTTGGATTTGGGGGCCACTTTGCGGCTGGCTACGACTCTGGATTTGCCTCTTGCTTTCTTGCCGCTGGAGACTTTGGCGGGTAGATAAAGCACCACGCTTTGCCCAGATTTGAAAGCGGCTGTGGTGCTAACTTTGTTCCAACGAGCCAACGCGCTGGCACTGACTGCATAGCGTTTGGCCAGGGTGGCGACGCTGTCTTTTTTACCGGCCTTGACGGTGGTTTTTCTCAGCACCACTTCAGGAGACAGTGACAGTTGACCGTTGTCTGCAATGCGCTCGGCCACATCTACTTGCACACCCGCAGCGCGGCGCACCAGCAAGGTCGACCCGGCTTTGATCCGCATCCGGGCGGGGATGTTGTTGACGGCACGCAATTCAGATTCGCTCATGCCCACCCGCTTGGCCGCATCGGCCGGTTTGAGGGTGGCGGGTGCAATCCAGGCCGTCCAGCTGGCCAGCTGGTCACCAGTGAACGCCTCCAGATTGGCCTGAAAGCGTTCGGCGTTGTCCCAGGGTAGCAAAATCTGTGACATGCCCGAGGCCAGCAACACCGGTTTGTTGACCGAGGGGTTGAGAGCCTTGAAGTCTTCTAGCGGTACCTCAGCCAGCTTGGCTGCCAGAGCCACATCCATGTCGTGGCTGATGTCCACACTTTGAAAATAAGGGTGGTTGTTGACCATGGGCAGCGTGACCCGGAAAGCCTCGGGGTTGGCCACGATGTTTTTCACCGCTTGCAGTTTGGGCACGTACATGCGGGTTTCCATGGGCATGGACAGTTCTGGGTAGCTGGTGTCGTGGCCCAATTTTTGGGCTTTTTTGATGGCCCGCTGCACACTGCCTTCACCCCAGTTGTAGGCGGCCAGTGCCAAGTGCCAGTCGCCAAACATGCCGTAAAGTTTTTGCAGGTAGTCCAGCGCGGCGCGGGTGGACTCGATCACGTCGCGGCGGTCATCGCGAAACAGGTTTTGTTTCAGTTCGAACTGCCGTCCGGTGGCGGGCATGAACTGCCACATGCCTGCCGCCTTGGCGCTGGAGACGGCTTGCGGGTTGAAGGCGCTCTCAATGAACGGCAACAGCGCCAGTTCGCTGGGCATGCCGCGCCGCTCCAGCTCTTCAACAATGTAGAACAGGTATTTGTTGCCGCGCTCGGTCATGCGGGCCAGGTAGTCCGGGCGGCTGCTGTACCACAGCTCGCGCTCTCGAACCAGATCGGTGTCGAGGTCTGGCATGGCGAAACCACGGCGAATCCGTTCCCACAGGTCAGCGGGCGGCAACAGCGAGTGCACCCGGTTGGAACCCAGTTGCGTGCTGGACAGGGGTTTGAGTCCGCCCGCCGGGAACAACTGGCGCAGGGTCGTGGCTGGGGCGCTCTGAGCCTGGTTTGAAGGGGCTTCGCTTTGTGCGTCAGATGAGCCATGGGTTTCGCCAGACGGCGTGGCACAACCCACCAGCCACACCAATGAGGACAACATCAAGCAGCGGAAAACAGTTTTCAAAATTGGTCTTTCCAGGTACGCAGGGCAGCAAACACGCCCACGGCATCAGAGGTGTGGGCTGCTTGCTGCTGCACCGCATGAACCACGCTGGGGACATGGGTGCGTAAAAATGGGTTCACCGCTTTTTCAAGGCCAATGCTTGAAGGCAGGGTGGGCACATTATCACGGCGTAATGCCTGCGCGCGCGCTTGGTAGGTTTGTAAAGTCTGGTTGCCGGGCTCAACCGCCAAGGCAAAGCGCAGGCTGCTCAAGGTGTACTCGTGGGCGCAACACACGCGGGTGGCATCGGGCAAGGCGGCCAGCCGTGTGAGCGAGTCGAGCATCTGGGCAGGGGTGCCCTCAAACAACCTGCCGCAGCCCGCGCTGAACAGGGTGTCACCACAAAACAGCACCGGGCTTTGGGCAGGCACTTCGCAAAAGTAGGCGATGTGGCCTGCGGTGTGCCCGGGCACGTGCAGCACCGAAAAGCGCAGGCCCAAGGCGTTGATGACCGCACCATCAGATAGGCGCTGCAAAGGCTCGGGCATGGACTCCCCTGCTGGGCCAAACACCTGCGCACCAGTGGCCTGGCGCAAGGCATTGACCCCGCCGGTGTGGTCGTTGTGGTGGTGCGTGACTAGAATCGCCTCCAGTGTCAAACCGCGCGTTGCCAAGGCTTCAAAGACCGGCTTGGCATCGCCCGGATCAACCACCAGCGCCCGACCTTCGTCGTGCAACATCCAGATGTAGTTGTCGTTGAAAGCAGGTATTGGAATTAACTTCATGAGCCGTCAAATTATAGATTTGCATGACTGGTTGGCAACGCCGCCAGGGGCTTACCTGCTGGACTGGGAGCGTGCGCAAACCTCACGCTTGGTGGCGGATATGTTTGGCTTTCATGCCCTGCAACTGGGCTTGCCAGAGCTTGATGCGCTGGCCGCCAACCGCATGCCGCACCGCTGGCTGGCCACCGAAACCCCGCACCCACGCGCCGCTTTTGTGAGCCATTTTGCTGCCTTGCCGTTCCCGGCCAATAGCCTCGACTTGGTGGTGTTGCCGCATGCCCTGGAGCTGACCGCCGACCCGCATGCGGCGCTGCGTGAGGTCGAGCGTGTGCTGGTGCCCGAAGGCCGGGTGGTGATCTTTGGCTTCAATCCGATGAGCCTGTGGGGCTTTCGCCAGAGCCGGGCGCATGTCTACCGCCGGCTCGGTTGGAACCACCTATTTTTGCCGCAGGCCGGCGAGTTCATTGGTTACCTTCGCTTGCGTGACTGGCTGCGCTTGCTGGGGCTGGACATCGAGTCGGGTGAGTTTGGCTGTTACCGCCCGGCTCTGGCCACGCCGGGGTGGTTGGCGCGCTTTGCCTGGATGGATGCGGCGGGTGCGCGCTGGTGGCCGATACTCGGCGCGGTGTATTGCCTGGTGGCGGTCAAACGGGTGCGCGGTGTGACCCTGCTCAATCCCGCATGGAAGCCTGCAAAAAGGCTGGCTGGTGCTTCTGTTTCTGTAGCTGGTAGCACAGGAAAGACGGGGGCTAGAGCCTAAAAACTCATATGAAATTTAAAATAGGATGAAACGTTGAACATAATTAATATTTATACCGATGGTGCCTGCAAGGGCAATCCTGGGCCGGGCGGTTGGGGTGCGCTGCTGAAATCTGCTGACGCGCAGAAAGAGATCTATGGCGGCGAGTTGGGCAGCACCAACAACCGCATGGAAATGATGGCGGTGATTGAAGCCTTGTCGACGCTGAAGCGCCCATGCAAGGTGGTGCTGCATGTGGACAGCCAGTATGTGCTCAAGGGCATGACCGAATGGCTGCCGGGCTGGAAGGCGCGTGGCTGGAAGACCGCCGCCAAAGCACCAGTAAAAAATGTCGACTTGTGGCAGCGTCTGGATGCACTCGTCAACAGCGGCAGCCACCAGATCGAATGGCGCTGGGTGCGCGGCCACAACGGCGACCCTGGCAACGAGCGTGCTGACCAACTGGCCAACCTGGGTGTCGAGATGGCAACCGCAACGCGCTGACCCAGTTGCCCAACGTGCTGCCGTCCAGTATCAACCCGACGCGCCCCTACACCGTCAACACACTAGACGAGCATGTAGACATGCTGATGGTCTGCCACCACCTGGACGCGGGCATTGCAGAAGACCTGGCCTTTGCCGAGAGCCGCATCCGCAAGGAAACCATTGCCGCCGAAGACATCCTGCACGACCTGGGCGCCATCAGCATCATGAGCAGCGACAGCCAGGCGATGGGCCGGGTGGGTGAAGTCATCATCCGCACCTTGCAAACGGTGCATAAGATGAAAGCGCAGTGCGGCTGGCTGCCTCCCCCTGCCTTGTTTCCTCTTCCGCAGGGGAGGGCTGGGGCGGGGGCTCGGCCGTGGGCAGCAGCGGGAGCACTGCGGCAGACAACAACCCCGCAACGACAACTACCGCGTCAAACGCTACCTGGCTAAACACACCATCAAACCGGCGCTGACCCACGGCATGGCGCATGAGGTGGGCAACATTGAGGTGGGCAAATGGGCTGACCTGGTGGTCTGGAAACC
>Ga0210029_1002315_pt1 | contig 10454 bp, 7 predicted proteins | sample CryGeymeta201521_FD_183985 | JGI IMG/M metagenome (GOLD analysis project Ga0210029, IMG submission 183985) | Groundwater microbial communities from Crystal Geyser aquifers in Utah, USA - Crystal Geyser metaG 2015-21 (SPAdes) (version 2) | ecosystem: Environmental > Aquatic > Deep subsurface >... | reverse complement strand
CCACAAGAGACGTTCCCATACAGCCGACACGCCACCTGCCCATCCCAGGCAGAAGAATACCAGCCCCAGATCAATCATGATTCGACAAGCAGGCATTTCAAGCGCCTGCCTGAATCGCCGTTTCTGTTGGCTCGCCAGGTAGTTAGCAAAACTCAAGGCGGCGGTCATGAGACCCAGCCCCAAAATCCACAGCGCGCTGAACCCGACTAAAACCCAATCAACCATTCGCATCATCCATTTTTTCCGCTCCCAGTGCAGGCACACTGCCATCTACTGCAGTCCAATGCTCCTGCGCTTGCCGGTGCAACCCGGCGATCAACCCCAGCAGCATCCAGAACAGCACCTCCGGCTTGGCCCCCAGCGCCACCGCGTCCGTCAATCCATACAGCAGGTGGGCGAGCAAGCCACCACCCAGGCCAAGGGCCAAAAAACGAGTGACCAGTGACCCCCCTTCGGGGACTTCGCAGTGTTCAGTGTTTAGTGGTGGATGGCGAGTGGCTCTCCATACATCGACCAGCATCCAGAAGGCGCCGATGTACAACGCCAGAAAAGCGATCAAACCAGGGATGCCCAGGTCCAGCGCTGCCTGAAGGAATTCATTATGGGCGTGACCAATGTCTATATCCGGACCAATCAGAAACAACGGATAGAGCACCGGCACCACCTTGCGAAAGGCGTTCATCCCCATGCCGGTGAAGGGGAAATCCTGGATGCCGTAGATTGCCCGTGACCACACCTCGAGGCGGCCTTCGAGAGAGTTCAGAGAAAGCGCCGGGTCAGCCGCCTGGTCGCTGCCCGCAATCCAGGTGCGCACCGCCTCCCAGCGGGAAGCAACGAGGAACCCAAGAACAACCGCAAGAACGACGAGGGCGATCAGGCTGTACCATTGCCATCTGCGCGGCAGTGCGATCAGGATCAGCACGGGCAAGGTCAAGGCCAGGCCAATGTAGCCCCCGCGCGACTGGCTTAGTAGAAAAACCGCAGCGACGAAGAATGTCGCTGCCAGACAGAGTATTGTCACCCCGACCAACCGCCAGCCACGCATCTTCTCCTGCCAACCTTTTCTTAGTGCCCTCGCGTCCTGGTTTTTTGGGGGTCGTGGTAAAAAAAACAAGGCGACACTTATTGCCATCATCAGCGGCAGCACCCAGATCAACGCGCCGGCCACCTCGTTCGGATGCAAGCCCGTTTCAGCCCCTTGCAATCCCTGGATAAGCGTGGGTAAGCGAGTAATGATCGGGTCCAAAAAGGTGATCTTAGAAGAAGCCCAACGCGTACCGAACAATCCCAACGCGGCAATTCCCAGGCCAATCCCTAAAAAGGCCAGCAAACTCAGGATCCAGCCACGTGGGCGCTCTGCCTCGCGCGCCACTGCAAAGAAGACACCCATCCCCAGCACCATCCCGCTGATCTTTGGCAGGCTGAAGGCAATATCGAAAGTCGCCCACAAGCTGACCAGCACCATGATGAACATCAGCAGCAGAGTCGCGTTGAGCGGCGTGCGCGGCAGTGGCTCGCGGCCTGCCAGCCAGGCGACGATCCACAGCCCCGGCACCACGAAGAGAGCCAGCGATCGGCTGGGAGAGGGAAAGAGCAGAAATGGCGACGCAAGTGCAAGCAGTACCCACTGCCACCGGTCACAAAAAATGGCCGTTTGCCGGAGAGCAATTGTTACGCGGTTCAAGCTGAGGTTACCCAAAAGATACGAATCCCATCGGCATTGTAGGCAGGTTCCACTACGCCGTTTCGTTTCCCTGCTTCCCTTCCTGCCACCACTCGGCAGCCATCTTCTCTCTATCCGTCAAATGAACAAAACCCATCTTGGATCTAAGGCCAGACCCCAAAAGATTTTGTCAAGTCCAAATGTGGCAAAACGGCTATAATGAAACAATTTTTGGCAGTCTGCTTCCATGGGGAAAAACCGAGACCGTTTACTGCTCCTTGCGTAAATTTCTGAACTGAATCGGCCAGAAAACAAGGAAAAAAACGACGATTGGGGTTCAAATATTTACGCAGTACCCTGTAAATCCAGAAAGAGTCAAAGCTATTTAAACTTCTTCCGCGATTTGATCGGCTTTTTATAAACCAAATTGTTTGCATAAGCGAACATTTTCTTTGAGATAATCTCGATCTTGCGCCCCTTATAGTTCTGCCAGAACTCATAGGCATAAGCGACGATAATGCCGATCAGCAAACCCACTCCAGCGGCCAGCCCTGCATTATTTCGACTGTGGATTGCTGTTTCTTCCGGGGGGGTAGCAGGCGAAGCAAAGACCACCTGGATATTTTGGGCTGTCACACTTATTTCAGTCGCTTTGGTTGCCAGGGCAGAATACGATTTCCAGGCCAGATCACGCACCTGGGTCAGTTCGTCCAGGGTGCCGGTTTCTGCGCTGATCAAAGAATTCAGATCCCGGATCTTCTGTTCGTTCTCTTCGATTTTCTTCTCGATCAGCGTGTCGGCATTGGAGAAGGTCGTCAAATAGTCTCCATTCTGGATCTCGGAGGAAAGGGTGCCGATCCGTGTATTCAGTTCGGTCTGGCGTGTTTTAAGACTCGAGATGAGCGCATCCAGGTCGGCGACCATGCCGGCGGCATTGACAGTGGAGATACTGCTGCCCAGCGCCTCGGGCAGGTTCTGTATCTGCAGGGTAGTGGAGATATTGCTCTCCGGCGTCTCGGGCAGGTTCTGCTCCTGCAGGATATTGGTGCCCTGAAAGGCAGCGTACATCTGGGTTTTGAGCATGGTCAGGGCCAGGGCGTTACTGATGGCCGCGGGTTCTCCGCCAGCGTTCACTGCCGCGCGCATGGAAACAGCGTTATCTATAAACAGACCGATCTGGCGGCTGTCGGAATAGGCCCGGTCGAGCTGCGCCAGGCGGCCCTGTACCTGCTGGTCGTCTACTTTGCTTTGCGCCTCGCGCAGGCTGGTGACGATGACCGTGATTTCTTCGATCTGGCGGGTATACTCGTCAACCTTATTATGGGCGATAAAGTCATCCAGGGCCGCCTGAGCTTTATCATAGTCTGTTTTAGCCTGGGTAACGTCCGCCTCGGTGGCCAGGGTTGACGTGCCAGACGACGAGCCGCCATACAGTTCGTTGATCCGTTGCACATAAGCCTTGCCCCAGGCATTGGCGATCTCAGCCGCGATGACCGGGTCGCCGTATGTAACCGAGATCTGAATCGTATCCGTTTTTGGGATCAAATCCGCACTCACCATCCCCAGCAAAGCCGCGGCAGTAGTCGGCTCTCCCTTTTTATTATCGAGCCTTGGGCCGAGCTCTTCCAATACCTGTTCCGCTACGGCGCCGTTCTGGACCTGTGAAACAAATGACTGGAGCCGCGCCGCGCGGTCATAAAAGTATTGAGCGCCTCCAGCGGCTGTTTGTGCCAATTGGACATCAGAGGTAGATGTGATCGCTGAGCCAAAATTAACGTCGGACACTGTTTGGGCGGAAGCAACCAAGGCCACCGCCTTGTAAGACGGGGACGCAAGGTTGATGAACAGCGAATAGGCAAGAGCGAGGATGCCCAACCCCAGAGCGCACGCCGCAATCCACTGCCATTGACGCACCACCGTTTCAATGTATTTTCCGAAGTCAAAATTAATTTCTTCATCGTAAGTTGGAGAAGGTCTTGTAGCCATCAGACTTTGATCCTTTCTTATCCGAGTTTTGTCTCTCTGGGAATTGCCGTGGTGAGAGAATAAATAGAAGGTGTTGGGTGGGCGAAGCCCCCCAACACCCCCTTATCTTTCCCTAGATCACGGCGATTCCCAATGACCCTGAGTTTTTGTATCAGGCAAGTATGGTATCATGAGTGGGTATTTCCGTCAAGAAAAATATTTTTGCCGCATTAAGAATTGGCTGGCGCAGATTTCAACTTGAGTTCCAATATTTACGCAGCGCACAGTAATTCAGAGACTATGTCCAATTTTGACCCACACCCGCGCATCTCTGTCATCCTGGTCACATGGAACAGCGCCGCAACCCTGACTCGCTGCCTGGGCTGCCTGGCGGCGCAAACGCTCAAGGATTTCGAAGTCGTGCTGGTTGACAACGGCTCCACGGATGGCTCCCTGGATGGAATGGAAAGCCGCTGGCCGGGGCTGATCCTGCGCGTGGAGAGGTTGGACGAAAACCGAGGCTTCGCCGCCGCCAATAATCTCGGGGCGCGCCTGGCGCGCGGGGAATGGCTGGCCATGCTCAACGCGGATGCGTTCCCTGAGCCGGATTGGCTGGAAAAGCTGCTTCGAGCAGCCGAGCGCAACCCGGAATTCTCCTTTTTCGCTTCCCGCCAGCTTCAAGCCAACTCACCGCAACTGTTGGATGGCGCGGGAGATGCGTTACATATAAGCGGTTTGGCTTGGCGGCGGTACGCCAGTTGGCCGGCCGCTCAGTTTGGATTGGAACCCGAAGAGGTATTCAGCCCCTGCGCCGCGGCAGGATTGTATTCGCGCCAGGCCTTCCTGCAGGTGGGTGGGTTTGATGAGGATTTTTTTAGTTACCATGAGGATGTAGATTTAGGATTTCGCTTACGCCTGCAGGGTTTTCGGTGCTTGTATGTGCCGGATGCGGTTGTACAACATGTCGGCTCGGCCACTCTTGGGGCTCAAAGCGATTTTGCGCTCTACCATTGGCAGAGGAATTTCATCTGGTCATTTATTCAAAACATGCCATCCGCCTTCTTGTGGGAAGCTTTGCCGGCGCATCTGATGGCCAACTTCATATATCAGATAAATTATACCCTTCGTGGGCGTGGCGGTGTCTTATTGAAAGCAAAAAAGGATGCTTTGCGTGGACTCTCTCGCGCCTTGCGTAAACGCCGGGAGATCCAGAAAACCCGCAAGGCTAGCAGCGTGGAATTATTGTGGTCAATGGAACGTGGTTGGTGGTTGGCTGCAGCCATACCTGCTGGGTTACCACATTCGCAAGATCAGCCATCAGCCATCAGCCATAAGCCATAAGCCACTATGATTGATCTGGATATTGTCATTGTCAACTGGAACACTGGGCCTCAACTGTGGGATTGTCTGCAATCCATTTCGCTTGCAAGTCCGGCGTCCGTCCAGTGCGTCGTGGTAGACAACGCCTCGGCAGATGGTTCGGCGGACGGTCTGGAAGGTTTGCCGCTGCCTCTCACGATGATCAGGAATCATGAGAATAAAGGTTTTGCTTATGCTTGCAACCAGGGGGCGAAAGCGGGGAGATCTGAATATATTCTCTTCCTCAACCCCGATTTCAGGCTCTTTCCGGATAGCCTGGTGAAAGCGTTGCATTTCCTGGAAGGGAAGCGAAATGAGCGAGTCGGTATTCTTGGTATCCAACTCGTTGATCATAACGGTGTGGTGCAGCGCAACGCGGCTCGTTTTCCCACGCCAAAGTCTCTTTTCTACCAAATGCTCGGCTTCGATCGTCTGTGGCCGCGTCGTTTCCCATCCCATTTCATGACAGACTGGAATCACCGAGAAAGCCGAGAAGTGGATCAGGTGACAGGTGCTTTTTACCTCGTGCGCCGGATGGTGTTCGAGGAGTTAAAGGGTTTTGACGAACGTTTTTTTATGTACTTCGAAGACCTGGATTTTGCCTACCGGGCAAAACGGGCAGGCTGGAAAAGCTATTACCTGTCTGATGCTCGAGCTCTTCACTATGGTGGAGGCGCCTCTAACCAGGTAAAGGCCAGGCGATTATCTTACGTGCTGAAGAGTCGCGTGCTTTATGTGGCAAAACATTTTGGCATGCTGGCTGCTTGGGGTATTTTACTTACATCCTTGGGGATAGAATTTTGGACCCGCCTGGGATGGAGCCTCATCAATCTGTCGGGGCAAAACTTTATCGAAACCCTGTGGGCTTATGGAATGTTTGTAAGAACACTCCCACGCCTGCTGAGAGAATTACGAAGGGGATAGAAAATGCGCCTCCTTGCCCTGACCCGTTACAGTTCACTTGCTCCCAGCAGCCGTGTACGGTTCTATCAGTATTTCCCTTTCCTGGCGTCCTGCGGGGTGGAACTCCAGGTCGCCCCATTGTTGGGTGACGATTATGTTCGCAGTTTGTACAGCGGGAGACGCCAGTCGGTCTTATCCGTGGTCATGGCTTACATCAACCGTGTTGCGAGGTTGATGAATAGCCGCTCCTTTGATCTCTTGTGGGTTGAAAAGGAACTATTTCCCTGGTTCCCGGCCTGGGCTGAAAGCTCCTTGGCAAGACAGGGTGTGCCCTACGTTGCAGACTACGACGATGCTGTTTTTCACCGCTATGACTTGCACCGCAGCTCGTTGATCCGTGCCCTGCTGGGGAAAAGCATTGATGCTGTCATGCGCCATGCCACTACGGTTGTGGTTGGCAATGATTACCTGGCCGAACGTGCCCGCCGTGCCGGGGCGAGCAGGATCGAATACCTCCCCAGCGTAGTAGACGTTGACCAGTACTCGCCTGGCGAGAGGATGGACAAACAATTTCGAATCGGCTGGATCGGCTCTCCGATTACTGCTCCTTTCATGGGGTTGATCCGGGACGCCTTGGAAGAAGTCAGCAAGAATGTCAATGCGCGCCTAGTGCTGGTGGGTGCCGGGGATCGAGACCCGCTCCCAGGGTTGGAAAAAGAAATTCTCCCTTGGAGCGAGGACAGTGAAGTCGCGAACATTCAATCTTTTGACGTAGGCATCATGCCTTTGCCGGATGGTCCTTTTGAGCAGGGGAAATGCGGCTACAAGCTAATTCAATACATGGCCTGTGGACTGCCGGTGGTCGCCTCGCCGGTGGGAGTCAACACACGCATTGTCGAACAGGGCAAAACAGGTTTTCTGGCTTCCAGCAACGCAGATTGGGTGCAGGCGCTGGTCATGCTCTCCAGGGATGCCGCGCTGAGAAAGGAGCTAGGGAAAGCGGGGCGCAAGAAGGTCGAGCAGGAATACAGCTTGCAAGTCGCAGCACCACGATTGCTGGGAATTCTGACAAAAGCCGCGTCGCACAAGGAATCTGATCATGAGGTTTCCTGAAACGTATCTTCTCAAAAATGCTTGAAGCGCTTCAGCCACTACCCCCGTGTGCACGCAAAGGTTGTCACTGCGGACTGCAAAATCTCCCGATTTTGCCCGAAGTCGGGAGACTTCGGACTCCGCTACCTGACAAGGTATGCGTGCACACTACCCCCTCGGCCGGGCCGCTGAGGGTCCCGGCTATGATATAATCAGCCGCGCAGGCACATCGGTGTTCACTAAACGAAGAGCACAATGACCCGAATTATTTACACCGTCCATGCCAAAGAGCGCATGGCCGTTAGAGGTATCACCGACCAGAATGAGAATTACTTACGATACTCAAGCCGATGCGCTCTATATTCAGCTGCGGCAAGGGAAATTCCTGCGCAACCGTGAAGTGGCAGAGGGTATTATTCTTGATGTAGGCGAGGGAGATGCTCTGCTGGGGATAGAGATCCTGGAGGCCTCCAGCCGTTTTGCACCAAGCGACCTGGCCCGCGTGGAAGTGCTAATGCCCTTAGAATTGACAGCCCTTTCTACCTGACGGAGAAAGTCCCGGCCGGCGACTCGCAGGCATTGGCCCGGGGCTGGGAACAAATTTTTTGATTCTGGTGGACTTTGTGGTTTCCGAAAAAACGCCCCATTTTGACAAAGAAACGTTACTGCTCAGACTGTCATGCTGAGGCCGTTCTGTGGCCGAAGCATCCCCTGCACGGCGAGGAGACCCTTCGCCACAAAACGGCTCAGGGTGACAAACCTAACAACCACTTCCTGGACAAAACCACAAATTCCATTAGAACCAGCAAATTTTCAAGTTGACGGCGCAGGAACGTGTCAGGCTGGGGGAGCGTGCACGTGAGCGCATCCGTTCTCGTTATCAAATCCAGTAGATTGCCAAGCAGTACGAATCGTTGTACCTGGAGGTCGCCAGAATCACGTGAACGGGTATAATCCGTTGCATGTGCGGAATTACAGGCTTCCTCGATTTATCTTCGAAAACAATCCAGGAGACATTCCAACCTGTCATCAAGCGCATGACAGATATGTTGGTTCACCGCGGTCCAGACGATAGCGGCGAATGGGTGGATGCGCAAAACGGGATTGCGCTAGGCTTCCGCCGCCTCGCCATCCTGGACCTCTCGCCCGCCGGCCGTCAACCCATGCTCTCCGCCGATGGCCGCTACGTCATTGTCTACAATGGGGAAGTTTATAATTTCAACCAATTGCGCACAGAACTTGCCGGTTTGGGCCATGCCTTCCGGGGGCATTCCGATACGGAGGTCATGCTGGCGGCCATTTGCCAGTGGGGACTCGAGGCAGCCGTCCGGCGTTTCAACGGCATGTTTGCCTTTGCCCTGTGGGACCGCCGCGAGCGCACGCTTACGCTCGTCCGAGACCGATTGGGCATTAAGCCCTTATACTATGGATGGGCTGGGACGACTTTCCTCTTTGGCTCCGAACTTAAAGCCTTGCGCGCCCATCCAGACTTCCGCGTTGAAATAGACCGCGACGCGCTGACCCTCTATCTGCGCCATAATTACATCCCTGCCCCGCACACGATTTATCGCCGCATACACAAACTCACTCCTGGCTGTATCCTGACGGTCAACCCGGATCAGCAGCCTGGTTCGCACACCGTCCTGCGTTCGGTGCAGGAAAAGCCTGTTCCCTACTGGTCTGCGCGGGAAGTCGTCGAGCGCGGTCTTGCTCATCCCTTCGAAGGGGATGAAATCGAGGCTATCGAAGCCCTGGATGCTCATCTGCGCCGCTCTGTGGGCTTGCGTATGATTGCAGATGTGCCGCTGGGGGCTTTCCTTTCCGGCGGCGTGGATTCTTCCACCATCGTGGCGCTCATGCAGGCTCAAAGCCACCTTCCGGTCAAAACTTTTACCATTGGTTTCCACGAAAGCGGATTTGACGAAGCCAAATACGCCAAAGCCGTAGCCCGGCATCTCGGCACCCAGCATACGGAACTATATGTCAGCCCTGAACAAGCCCGCGCTGTCATTCCGCTTTTACCGAAACTCTACGACGAACCCTTTGCTGATTCCTCGCAAATCCCCACCTTTCTGGTTTCGCAACTGGCGCGGCGGCACGTTACCGTCAGTCTCTCGGGCGATGGCGGCGACGAACTCTTTGGCGGTTACAACCGTTACTTCATGCTCGATGCCATCTGGAAGCGCATTGGCTGGATACCGCTTTCGCTCCGCAAACTGGCCTCCAGCGCGGCAAAAGCCGTCCCAACCCGCCTGTGGCCAATTCTTTTCCGTTTCTTCCCCGACCTGGCGGATTTTCCCAACCCGGCCGATAAAGCCCAAAAACTGGCGGAGATCATTGCCTCCCCCTCGCCTGAAGCGATTTACCTCGATCTGGTTTCGCATTGGAAGCAGCCTGCCAGCGTTGTTCTAAATGCGCACGAGCCTGCCACTGCCCTGCTCGATCGCTCGCATTGGGCCGACTTAACCTCCTTCACCGACCAGATGATGTTCCTCGACCTGATCACTTATCTCCCCGGCGATATTTTGGATAAAGTGGACCGCGCCAGCATGGGCAACAGCCTTGAAGTCCGCGCGCCCTTCCTGGATGACCATCAAACACTGGAATTCGCCTGGAGTTTGCCGCGCCAGTATAAAATCCGGGGGGGAGAGGGTAAGTGGATCCTTCGTCAGGTGCTTTATCGCTACGTTCCTGAAGAGCTGATCGAACGTCCCAAAATGGGATTCGGCGTGCCGATTGATTCCTGGTTGCGCGGCCCGCTGCGCGAGTGGGCCGAAACTCTGCTGGATGAGGGACGATTGCAGCAAGAGGGTTACTTCGATCCGCAGCCAATCCGCCAAAAATGGGTTGAGCACCTGAGTGGAAAACGCAACTGGCAATACTATTTGTGGGATATTCTCATGTTCCAGGCGTGGTTGGATGACGGTGGACGATAGACAGAGGCGGAAGGTAACAAGCCGAAAACCGCTTTCGACCTTCGACCTTCGACCTTCGACCTTCAACTGCCTCTGCTCCCGACTCACCACTGACGACTCCCGACTAGCCTTATGAAAATCATCCTATTCGCTAACACCGACTGGTATCTATATAACTTTCGCCTGGCGTTGGCGCAAGCCTTGCGTGAACGCGGCGACCAAGTGACCCTCCTCTCTCCAAACGGCCCCTATGCCGCACGTCTGCAAGAACTGGGGTTCCGTTGGATCCAATTTCCCATGGCGCGACGTAATCTAAATCCACTCTTGGAGGCAGACACCATTTTACGCTTGGCCGACCTCTACCGGCGTGAAAGGCCTGAACTCGTGCACCACTTCACTGTCAAGTGCGTATTGTATGGCTCGTTGGTATCCCGAATGCTAGGCATCCGCTCAGTGGTCAATTCCGTGACCGGCCTGGGATATGTCTTTACCGAAGGATATGGTTCACCCCCGAAGTACGGGGGTTCACGCCGCAGGTGGCTGCAAAGGATCGTAAA
>Ga0210029_1002311_pt1 | contig 10462 bp, 10 predicted proteins | sample CryGeymeta201521_FD_183985 | JGI IMG/M metagenome (GOLD analysis project Ga0210029, IMG submission 183985) | Groundwater microbial communities from Crystal Geyser aquifers in Utah, USA - Crystal Geyser metaG 2015-21 (SPAdes) (version 2) | ecosystem: Environmental > Aquatic > Deep subsurface >... | reverse complement strand
CGACGCTATACTCGGGCGGGTATATACCTGATCAAAGCCGGTGTTTTCTCGAAGTGTTTTAGGTATCATCGCTCGATTCACATGTGTTTGCCAACCCTTACGCTAAAATTGGTAATATTAATAATATAAAATCAGGACTAAGTTGTTAGGAGGACATATGCGAAGAGAATTCACCGGCAAAAAAGCTATGGGAGCAATTGGAGGCCCCGTTGTCTTTATTACCGGCGCCTTTAGCGATCAGATAGGAATTATGACCGCAAATATGCTTGCAGGCGTTACGTTTGCGCCGCCGCAGGTATGCGTATCGCTTAGCCACCACTCACATACGCGCTCGCTTATTGAACCAAGCGGCGAGTTTGCCGTAAATGCGATCTCACCCGAGCAGATGGAGCTTGCCAAACTTATCGGTAGGACGACCGGGAATAGAGTCGACAAATTTAAGCAGTTCAACGTAGAGACCTTCGAGGGGAGAATCGTCCAATGCCCGCTGGTAAAGGCGGCATACACGGTATTGGAGTGCAAAGTTATACATTCACTTGATCTTGGCACTCATACGCTGTATGTCGGCGAGGTTGTCGGCTACCACGAGCCGGTTAAGGGTAGCCCGCTTTACCTCTATCACGGGAATTATTATACGCTTGGGGAGCAAATCGGCTCGTATAAATAGAGCAGTTACGTGGTTGAAACATCAATGCACCGGGAATCGGGAAGTAATTATGTAGGAGGCGACTCAAAACCTGCGCACGCCCTTTAGTTAAGCGGCAGATCCGTCGTATCGGCTGGCTGTTGCATTTGCTGCTGTTGATAGTCTTGCTGATATTCATCTTGCTTTTGCAGGAGTTTTTGCTCTCGTTGACCGGCCTGGTACTGCGCCTTCGCGTTTAAGAACTCATTATACGAATTAGTAAACACGTGTCTGCCCGAATTGTCCTTATCGAGGACAGAATAAAGATACTTGGTCGTTGTCGGGTTGAGCGCCGCTTCAATCGACGAATAGCTCGGATTGCAAATCGGGCCCGGCGGAAGCCCCGCGTACTTATACGTGTTATACGGCGACTCCACTTTAAGGTCGTCATAGGTCAGTTGCTCCTTCCACTCGGGAAGAGCATACTGCACGGTCGCGTCGATCTGCAGGCGCATATTTATCTTCAACCGGTTGTAGATAACCGACGCCACGATCGGCTTCTCGCTATCTACCCTGGTCTCGCGCTCTATCAGCGAGGCTATGATTAAAATCTGATACGGCGTTCTGTCCAGAGCGTTGACAGCATCCCAATTCAGGTTGGCGGTTTGTTTCTGGAACTCGCCCAGTTGCATGTTTACCATCTCTTCTGCCGTCGTATCCTTTTCAACCCTATAGGTCTGCGGATAGAGGTAGCCCTCCAAATTCTTCGTTGGGGCGCCATTGTCTTTTAAAAACGGATAATCGATTCCGGTTTGGCCCGCAGTCACAAGTTGCAGGTATTCTTCCCTGTTAATACCCGTATGTGCCGCAATTCGCTCTGATATTTGCTTAATAGTCCAGCCTTCGGGTATCGTAACATCGACATACCTTACCGGCGGACCTTCGGTGAGCACCTTTATAACCTGATCGTAATCCGTGTTGGTCTTGAGGGTATACTCGCCCGGTTTGAAGTCTGACTCGACGCCTTGCTTGCGAATCATTACTCTAAAAATCAGAGCGTTTTTAATGACTTTCTTGTTTTGCAGAAGGTTTCCTATCTCGGTGCCGGTCATGCCGTTGGTTATTGTTACCTTGACATCTTGTTGGGGCTCATCTGATTTACTGTTGAGGGTATTCCATGCATACAGGGACACAAAGACAACCGCACCGATGGTTACTCCTAGTGCAATCGCTGCGATTATATTTTTTACAATGCCCCTTTTGGGTTTCTTTATCGCGTGCTTTCCGGGCTGTTGCTCTATTATCTGGCTTCCCCTGCCCTTTTAGAATCTAGGTAACCCTGAAGTATAATAGCTGCTGCTACTTTATCTATGATTTCTTTTCTGCGACCCCGTTTTACATCTGACTCTACCAAGGTACGTTCGGCGAATGATGTTGTCAAGCGTTCATCCCAGGTTTTGACCGGCACTTTGAGAACGGGTTTAAGCTTCTCGATGTATGCTAATACCGCTTGTGCCTGAATCCCCTTTTCACCCGACATCGAGACCGGTAAGCCTACAACGACTTCCTGCACTTTATATTCATCAACAAACTGCGATATCCTCCGGATATCGCTTCCATTTCCCCGGTTCTCTATCACAACTAAAGGTTGCGCCATGTTCCCCGTCGGGTCGGAGATCGCCACTCCAATTCGGCGCAACCCGTAATCCACACCTAATATTCTCATCACAGTTTAAGCTTTTACGCCAAGCATCTCCCGGATCTCTTTCCAGCCCTCTTCAAGCGCCTTGTCTATGGCACCGGGCTCTTTGCCTCCCGCCTGCGCAAGGCCGGGTCTCCCGCCGCCGCCGCCGCCAACAATCGGCGCGACTTTCTTGAGTAAATTGCCGGCGTTAAAACCGGCCTTCACCATATCCGGGGTGGCCGCCGCGATCAGCATAACCTTGTTGTCGGCCGTGCTTGCCAATAGCAGGATAGCGGACCCCACCTTATCCCTTATTAGGTCGGCGTATGAGCGCAGGCTGTCCATATCCGCGCCGTCCACTTTTTGGACCACGACTTTCGTTCCATCGACCTGCTTCGCCTCAGAGAGAAGGTCGCCTATAACGTCTTTCGCAAGCTTCTTCTTGGAGGACTCGATCTCTTGCGACTGCTGCTTAATCGTCTGCAGCAGGCCTTCGATTCTCTCGGTAAGCTGCGACGGATCGGTCTTAAGTAAGCCCGCAGCTTTAAGAAGCGCATCCTCTTCTTTGTAGAGATAGGTAAGCGCGGCTCCGTTTGTGACGCCCTCGATACGGCGCGTGTTTGCGCCGACACTTCCCTCGCTCGTTATCTTGAAGAGGCCGATCTCGCCGGTATTTGATACGTGCGTACCGCCGCACAGCTCCTTGCTGAAGTTGCCTATTTCAACCAGGCGCACGAACTCGCCGTATTTCTGATCGAATAGCGCTGTCGCGCCCGTCTCCCGCGCAAACTCGTAAGACGTTACAAACGTGCGGACCGGCTGGTTTGAAAATATCTTACTGTTTACAAGCTCTTCGACGCGCCGCAATTCGTCTTTGGTGATCCCCGCAAAATGCGTCAGGTCAAAACGAAAACGATCCGGCTCTACGAGCGAGCCTGCCTGCTTTACATGGTCGCCGAGAACGCGGCGAAGCGCCCACTGCAACAGGTGGGTTGCGGTATGGTTGCGCTTGATCGATTGGCGGCGTGCGATATCGACCGTAGCTTTAACCGGCTCGTCAATCGTAATCCTGCCCGAAACAACCTTTCCGATATGCGCGTAGACGCCCTCAAGCGGCTCTTGCATATCGGTGATTCGCACATGCCCTGATTCCGTTTCAATAACGCCCTTATCGCCAACCTGACCGCCCTTTTCCGCGTAAAACGGCGTACGGTCCAGGATAACTTCAACATCGTCGCCATCCACCGCCTCGGTGACCACAACGGTTTTCTTTATTATCGCTTTTACCTTGGCCTCGGCCTCATCGACCTCATAGCCAAGAAAATCGGTTTTCCCAAACTCCTCGCGCACTTCCTCGTAAACCTCGGCGTGCTTAAGCTCGCGCTCCCCCGCCCAGGAAGCCCGCGCACGCACGCGCTGCTCCTCCATAAGATTCCGGAAGCTTTCTTCATCAACGGAGAGCCCGCGGTCCTCTGCGATTTCTATGGTCAGCTCAAGCGGGAATCCGAACGTGTCGTAAAGTCGAAATACGAAGTCACCCGTTAGGCTCTCGCGCTCTTCTGCTTTGGCCTGGGCTATCGCCTGGTCGAGGATGTTTAAACCCTGGCGCAGCGTTTCCATAAAACGTGTCTGCTCATGCCCCGCGATACGCTGGATAAACGGTTTGGAATCAACTATCTCAGGATACGCATCCCTCATAGTCTCGACGACCGAGTCGATTACCTGGTTGATAAACGGCTGCTCGACGCCGAGAAGCCTGGCATGAAGGACCGCTCTTCGCAAGAGCCGCCTCAAAACATAGCCGCGACCTTCGTTTGATGGCAGAACGCCGTCGCTTATAAGAAAGGCGACCGCCCTTGAATGATCGGCGATCACTTTTAACGAGACATCCTTCTCGGGGCTCGCTCCATAGGTTACCCGCGTGATCTTCGCGACGGTATCTATAATCGGCTTGAGCACATCCGTTTCGAAGTTGTTCTTAACTCCCTGCATGATTCTGGCGATTCGCTCTAGGCCCGCCCCGGTATCGATGTTCTTTTTCGGCAGCGGATGCAGGTTGCCGTTTTCGTCCCTGTTGTACTGCATAAACACCAGGTTCCACAATTCAAGGAACCGGTCGCAATCGCAACCCACCGTGCACCCCGCTTCACCGCAACCGAAATCGGCCCCGAGATCGTACATTATCTCGGAACTCGGGCCGCAAGGCCCGGTAGGCCCCGCCGACCAGAAATTGTCCTCGCCCATCCTGAAAATCTTATCCTCCGAGAGATCGACAACGTCGCGCCAAATTTCAAAGGCCTCGTCGTCGTCCTCATAGATGGTTACGCACAGCTTATCAAGCGGCAGTCTTAGGTGCTCCGTAACGTACTCCCAGGCCCATTCTATAGCTTCTTTCTTGAAGTAATCGCCGAACGAGAAATTACCGAGCATCTCAAAAAACGTCAGATGCCGGGCGGTCTTGCCGACGTTTTCAATGTCGGTCGTACGAAGGCACTTTTGCACGGTTGTGGCTCTCGAAAAACTCACTTTCGTCTCGCCGAGAAATATCGGTTTAAACTGAACCATACCGGCCGCCGTCAAAAGAAGGGTTGGGTCATCGGGAACCAGCGATGAACTTGGCAGTACCCTGCTGCCCTTACTTTCAAAAAAGTCTAAAAACGATTGTCTTATTTCACTTGATTTCATCCACATTTCCCCTTAAACTTTGGCCGCCGACTCAAGCTCTTGAACATCGGGCTCCTCGGGCCCAGAGCCGTTGCTGCGCTCTCTAAAGTGCAGATATAGCGCCTTGCCGACAGCCGCAATCGGTATGGCTATAAGCATACCTACAAATCCAAGTAATGTGCCCCCCGCAAGGAGGGCGAATATTACGACCGCCGGGTGCAAATTCACCTGAGAACTCATGATACGCGGAGATATTAAAATGCTGTCTATCTGCTGGACGGTTAGTAATACCACAACCACTATTAACGCCAATTGCCATGATGTACCAAGAGCGATTATAACCGCCGGCGCCCCCCCGACGATAGGCCCGAGATACGGAATTATATTAAATACGCCTATTATAAAGCCCAGCAGTATTGCATAATCAACGCCCAGCGCATAGAGTGCAATGCCCGAGAGAATCGCCACGGTCAACGCAACCAGCGCCTGGCCTTTTAAAAAGCCCCCGACGATCTGGTCGATTTTCTTAACTATTTGCATCCCCTCAACCCTGTGCTTCTCGGGAATCATCTCGCGAACCGTCGTCCGGATAACATCAAGATCTTTCAGGATATAAAACGCAATAATCGGCGCAAGCACAAAGTTTATCATGCCGCCGAACAGGCTTGCCGTCATCTCGGGAACCGAGAGGGCCGCCTTTTGCAGGAACGACTTAAAGGAATTGGCCAGTCCGGTCAGAAACTCGGCGGTCTGGTCGCCCTTTAAGAACGGATGTTGTTTTACCAGGTCTGTTATATAACCGTTCGTCGTCGTCACGTATTCGGGAATCTTGTTTATCAGCCCGTTGCTTTCCTTGTAAAGGATAGGGCCGATATACGTGCCGAACAGCGTGAGTATTAAAATTATTCCCAGATAGGAAAGAATAAGAGCAAAGACCCTGGGAAGTCCTTTGTCATCTAAGTAATTTACGACCGGCCGTAAGATATAGACAAATACAAGCGCATAAAGAAAGGGCATAAGCACGGTGTTTATGCTATAAAGCACAAACAACAGCATGCTTAGTAATATGATAACGCCAACCCAGGTCCATGCGGCGATGCCGATGGCCTTGATGCGCTCCAGACCGTCTTCAGTTTTCAAATTATGCCTCCCGATCTTGGAACATTTTCTCGCGCAATATTTCAAGCGTTCTTCTAAGCAACCGTGAAACGTGCATCTGCGATATCCCGAGTTCTCGCGCAATCTCAGTCTGGGTCAGGCCGCGGAAAAACCTTAAATACAGTATCCGCTGCTCTTGTTTACTCAACTCGGCAAGCGCCTCGGCCAGCCAGGTCCTGTCCTCTATGCCGGTAAGCTCTTTGTCGTCCTCTCCAATATACTCTAAAAGCGAAAAACTATCATCGGAATCCGACGACAAATCCCTATCAAGAGAGACAAAACTGTAGGCTTCACTTGTCTCCATTGCCTCAATCACCTGCTCGGAAGTTACACCGATACGCTCGGCTATTTCTGCAATTGTCGGGGATCGCTTGAGGTCTTGCGTGAGCGTATTCATTGCCTGAGTGACTAAAAGGTTTAGCTCCTGAAGCCGCCTCGGCACTTTTACAGCCCATCCCTTGTCCCTGAAATAGCGCTTGATTTTGCCGACGATCGTTGGAGTTGCATATGTAGTAAACTCGACCGCCCGCTGTACATCAAAACGATCGATCGCCTTGATTAGACCGATCGTTCCTACCTGGATAAGGTCCTCAATCGGCTCGCCCCTGTTCCTAAACCTGCGCGCAAGATACTCGACGAGGTTTATATACATGGCGACCAATTCGTCCCGTATCTCAGGGGACCACGTTTCTTTGTATTGTTTAAAAAGTTCTAATGTCCTCTCTTTATCCCAAGCTAACGTTTTGTTCTTCTTTTTCTTTCTATCCGGTGAGCCGGCCAAAATAAAATGCCCCCTCAATGCTTAGTAAATATTTTTAACCATGCGAAGATGTCCGGCACCCTTGACCCTGTTCCACTCAATCTCATCCATCACTGAGCGCAGGATCGAGAAGCCGAATTTTTGGCTCAGTTCCTCTAAGTCTCCGATCGCCCGGATTTCCGTAGCCAGAATTTCCAGCCGGTTGGGATAAATCTCAAACGCCAGGTCGAATCTCTTCTGTTTGGGATCGTTAATCGCTAAAAGATAGGCCTCCTCAACGCCTATTTTAAGGTCTTCAACGCCATCGTAATTAAAGTTCATGCGGCTTGCGATTCCGGCAACTGCAAGTCTTAAAAGCCTTGCGTACTCTTTTTGTGCCGGTAAACTCAGTTCTACTCTGTCGATTTCGTTCATATGTTCTCCATCACCTCAAAAAACAAAAAGCTACTCACTGAGCAACGGTAAACTCGCTACTCTCACTTATTTGATTAATGTCTGATTAATCTCCAATTAGTGCCGGGTTAATGTCAGATTCGCGCTTTTAGTTTATTATTGACTTACGACCTCTATTTTCCTACCAACTTCTTAATCGCCTCTTTGGCCCCCGACGAGATGCTTGCTATCCGTATCAGCGGTGATGATATTATCTCATGGACAACCCGGGTCGTCGCACTGACTTTATCCCCGATATCTTTAATGTTGCCGATGATCTCATCCAGACGGCCAATTTCACTGTTTACCCGCTTTACCGTATCGTTTAACTCGCTTAAGAGAGGCTTAAGCTGCCCATCCATATTCATGACCAGGGTATCAACATTAACCAATGTTTTTTTCAATTGTATAAGAGCCGACACTGCAAACCCTATTAGTACCGACAGCGCAATCGTAAGGATAATCCCTAACACCAGATATGGTATCATGCTTTCCTCCTGTTTTCTGAAATTCTAGCACAGGGTATTTTTTATTTCTACACATGAAAAAACCGGCGTTAAGAGTACTTGGTTACTCCTAACGCCGGTTCCTTGCGGATGCAGGTTTAGCTGAAAACACCGGCCGGCCAGTTTCTCTGGCACGGGCCGAATTCGCACAAACGATAATCGATCGAACAAACGTAACACTTCTCGCGGAAAGTTACGAGCCTTGATAAATCTGAGACGGCACAACGTCGCACAATCTTTGTTTCCAGGTATTGCTTATCATTTGAAATATGCACGGTATTACGGTTCTGATTATGGCTATCCATTATAAATCCCTACTTCCATACTAATGCTAGACCGCCGACATACTAAACGCGTTGTGCAAGCGCATTTCGCTAAGCGACACGCGCACCCGCTGTACGGGCCTTAACTATGGACGTGTTTCTATGAACGTGCTTTCTAAAAGGTTGCTTCTTTTGCGATTACCAGCTAAATAATTGCCAGGTCTGCAAAATAGAAATTGTGACGATTTTTTTATCGATGTAAGTATCGATGTAAGAATACTAGTGCGGTTATTGGTAAATAGTAAAAACGATGCGAGACGTTCGCGATATTTTATTATCAATCGTTTTTGCGACTTAGCTTAATATCGGCGAACATGCAGCATCCTTTAGCGTTGATGGAAAACTAAGGGTATTTACCAGGATATATGGTAGCAATTACCAGTTCAGTGGGTAAATGCGGATCGGGATAGGGGGCGGCTTTCGCCGCCGACCCTCCCACACCACCGTACAAGCGGGTCCGCATACGGCGGTTCGTCAGAATGAACGTACTATCGAGTATCGCTTCGTCAGACTAATTAGACCCAGTTTGGTTAAATGTTCGTTGGTAAAAGTACGTTTTAAGATAGGGCTATTGGATATCCTCCAGTAGCCTTTTCTTGTATTGGCGAATTCCCATGCTTTAGCGTTATCTATCCCCAGCTTGACTAAGTTGTCATGTCTGGTTCTGATTTTTCGCCATTGTTTCCAGACGCACATCCGCAGTCTTCGCCTAACCCATTCATCAAGTGTTTTGGCAAGATTCTGCATGTCGGCCAGGCTAAAGTAATTAACCCAACCAATGATGCAGCGGTTCAACGATTCTATCCTTTGTTCCATACTTGCGCCATTGTTTCTTGAGAGGATTACCCTTACCTTGTCTTTGAACTTTTCCACTGGTTTTGCATTTACCCGTATCCCAACTCCACCCTTTTTATGGTAGAAGGAGAAGCCTAAAAACTTTCGTTTCCGTGGTCTGTCCACAGCACTCTTGTCTTTGTTGACTTCCAGCTTCAGCACATCTTTAAGATATCTCGTTATGCTTTGCATAACTCTTTCTCCAGCGCGCCGACTCTTTACGTAGACGTTGCTATCATCAGCATAGCGACAGAACTTGTGCCCTCGCTTTTCCAGTTCTTTGTCCAGCTCATCCAGCATGATATTACTAAGTAGCGGACTTAAGGGACCGCCTTGTGGACAGCCTTCCTCTGTGTCTATTACCACGCCGTTAATCATGACTCCTGATGCTAGATAGGCTCGGATTAACTTTAGCACCCGTTTGTCTTTCACTTTCCTTGCTACCAGACTCATTAATTTGTCATGGTTTACCGTATCAAAATACCGGGCAAGGTCGATGTCAACCACCCATTTGTAACCACCTTCAATATAATCTCTGGCCTTGATTACCGCCTCTTTGGCACTTCTTCCAGGTCTGAATCCATAGCTGTTTTCAGAGAACCCCGGGTCGAAGATGGGTGTTAGCACCTGTGTAATTGCCTGCTGAATCATTCTGTCGAGTACCGTTGGTATTCCGAGCAGTCTGATTCCTCCGCCAGGTTTGGGAATTTCTTTGCGCCTGACGGGTGCGGGAACATAATTCCCTTCCAGCAGGGCCTGTCGGATGGCTGCGCCATGTGCTTTAAGAAAGGGGAGAAGTTCATCTACCTTCATTCCGTCCACTCCATGGCTGCCTCTGTTGGCCTTTACCCGCTTGTAAGCTTGGTTTAGATTGTTTCTGTCTACAATCTTTTCAAGCAGGTTGCTGGAATACTCGTTACCGTCGTTTCTTCCGTCCTCGGACGCCGCGGGCACGCTTGGCGCTCCCTGCATACCTTCGGGTTCCACCCTATTCTTTGCAGGGCAGCCTTCATTTGAAGTTTTCTGCTTTCTTTGCGTATCCGTCGAGTACCTCAAACTTCCAAAACCTCCTGACGTTCGGCCCTTCAGTTGGTGTTCATGACCGCCAACCTAATATGGCCTCTGCTGACTTCTGGCAGCTCAATCGTACATTACTGTACGGGTTGCTATCTCGAAGTTTATCTCCATAGCATATCTGCCAGACCTCCCCGGGTAAGAACGATAGCTTTCATCCCATGTACCTGCCGCATCTACTGTATGGGGTTCGTGCAGTGTTGGACTTCGTTTTGTCGTGCAAACTCGTCCGTCCCAATTCAGCCTCATATGCGGTTCTTGTTCATCAGGTCGGGACTTTGCCTACAGGCTTCCTTCAGATTCCACCTCGCGATGGACACCCTTGCCCTTGGCTAATGGTTCCCACTGCCAAGCCCATAGCGGACTTTCACCGCCAAGCTATCGCCCATGCCGGGCGCACAC
>Ga0210029_1002271_pt1 | contig 10583 bp, 7 predicted proteins | sample CryGeymeta201521_FD_183985 | JGI IMG/M metagenome (GOLD analysis project Ga0210029, IMG submission 183985) | Groundwater microbial communities from Crystal Geyser aquifers in Utah, USA - Crystal Geyser metaG 2015-21 (SPAdes) (version 2) | ecosystem: Environmental > Aquatic > Deep subsurface >... | reverse complement strand
ATTATCACCGCCTGGAGGTATCCGGGAAAAAGCCCGGCTCGCAACCCAATCCCCCAAGAAATCTTAGACGAAATAAGAAATGTTATTTCCTGAAATTGGTTTGCAAAAGTTGACACGGGTTGATAAAAACTTTATTATTCATTTCGTATGACCCCGAGTTATTCTCCAGATAAATTATTTAAGTTAGACGCCGCAAAAAAAGTGCGCTTCACAATATTTGCTATTTTTATAGTCGCCATTATTGCGGCATTTTTTATTTATCCGTCCGTTTGGGACAAAGCGGTTAACAAAATAAATGTTATTTCACCGGTGGCCTTGCCAAATTTTATCAAAGTACCATTTAAACTCGGCCTTGATTTAGCCGGCGGCACTCGCTTGATTTATTCAGCCGATGTTTCCGGGGTAAAAGGTCAGGATGCATCTTCAGCCATGTCCGGCTTGCGCGATGTTATTGAGCGCCGCGTTAATCTTTTTGGTGTTAGTGAACCGGTAATTGAAGTTGAGCATTCAGCTTCGCAGTGGCGTCTAATAGTGGAACTTGCCGGTATTAAAGATATTTCCCAAGCTATTGCTTTAATAGGTGAAACGCCGTTTCTAGAATTTAAGGAACAACGAGACGATGCCGAAACGCAGAAGATTTTAAATGAACAAAAAGCCGGAAACAAAGAATATTTAGCCCAAGATCCATATTTTAAACCCACAAATTTAAGCGGTAAATATATAAAAAGCGCCAAAGTGGAATTTGGCCAAAATACTTACCAGCCCGAAGTAAGCGTCCAATTTGATAGCGAAGGAGCGAAAATATTTGAGGACCTGACAAAGCGCAACGTTGAAAAACAATTGGGCATTTATCTTGATGGCCTTCCGATTTCAGCGCCGGTGGTTCGCGAAGCAATTAGCGGCGGTTCAGCGGTAATTTCCGGAAAATTCAATATTGATGAAGCCAAAAAACTGGCCGAACGCCTAAACGCGGGCGCTTTGCCGGTTCCCATTAGATTAATTTCTCAGGATTCGGTTGGCGCCAGTTTGGGTCAGGATTCTCTTAATAAAAGCATTAATGCCGGCCTTATCGGATTTTTAGCCGTAGCAATATTTATGGTTTTATACTATCGTTTTCCCGGTATTGTCGCGGTGGCCGCTCTGTTAATTTATACGACTCTGGTTTTGGCGCTGTTTAAATTAATACCGGTGACTTTAACCTTAGCAGGCATTGCCGGATTTATTCTTTCAATTGGCATGGCAGTTGATGCCAATATTTTAATTTTTGAACGAATGAAAGAAGAATTTCGAGCCGGAAAAGGACTGGGCTTTGCAATTGACGATGGCTTTGCTCGCGCCTGGTTTTCAATTCGGGATTCAAATATCTCAACTCTTATAACCACCCTAGTCTTGTATTATTTCACCACGAGCGTTGTTAAAGGTTTTGCCTTAACTCTTGGCATTGGTGTAATTGTGAGCATGTTTTCGGCTATTTTTGTCACTCGTTCATTTTTAAAAATTTTCCCGGTAAATTCTCTTGAAAAATTATCTTGGCTTGTAGGCCTTAGACGCAAAATTTCTAATTTCTAATTTTTATTAAATTTTTCAATGATTCAATTTCTAATGTTTGAAAATTAATAAATTATAAATTTAATTAAAATTGTAAGTTAAAAATTGAAAATTAGTGTATGTTAAATATTGTTGAAAATAGAAAATTTTTTTACGCAATCTCCGGTATTTTTATTGTGGCAAGTGTTATTGCCTTATTACTATGGGGTTTGAAATTCGGGATTGATTTTAAAGGTGGTTCAATATTAGAAGTTGCTTATTCTGATAATAAGCGACCCGAAACAAATCAAATTATTGATTCCTTAAAACCGTTGAAGTTAAATGATCTTAGAATTTCGCCAATCGGCGATAATGGTGTGAATTTTCGGTTTAGGGAAACTGACGAAACAACTCATCAAGAAATTATCAGGATATTAAAATTAAATAATAATATTGAAGAAAGGCGGTTTTCTTCAATCGGGCCTACTATCGGGACCGAACTAAAACAAAAATCAATAAAAGCTATAATTATAGTTCTTTTTGGCATTTCGCTTTATATTGCCTGGGCTTTCAGGAGGGTTTCTAAGCCCTTAAGCTCTTGGCGGTATGGTGTAGTAACGTTAATAGCGCTATTTCACGATTTGGTAATCCCAATCGGTTTATTTGCCTGCCTCGGCCATTTTTACGGCGTTGAGGTTGGCACCAACTTTATTGTGGCGCTGCTTGTGATTTTGGGATTTTCGGTTCACGACACTATTGTGGTTTTTGATAGAATCCGTGAAAATTTAAAGCGCTATGCTTCTTTGGATTTTATGCCTTTGGTTAATCAAAGCGTCAATGAAACCTTGGTGCGTTCAATTAGTACTTCATTCACCGTTCTATTAACTTTGTTAGCATTATATGTATTCGGCGGAGAAAGCCTCAGGTATTTTATATTAGCTTTAATGGTTGGAATTTTTTCCGGAACTTATTCGTCAATATTCATCGCTTCGCCGCTTTTGGTAAGCTGGTTTAAGGTGTTGAATAAAAATTGACAGCTTTGTATTTATATTTTATTATAATAAGTAGCTTAGAATTATTTAGTTTAAAAAAATAATTAGAAACAATGTGCCGGGGCAAAATCTAAAAAATATTTTAGATGAATTAATAAAAGTTCTTAATCCAAGAGTGCGCGAAGTGATTGAAAAGCGCTTCGGCTTGCGCTCTGTCTCATGCCAGACTCTTGAAGCAATCGGCCAGAATCTTGGTGTCACTAGAGAACGAGTAAGGCAAATTGAAACTCTGGGTTTAAGACAGCTTGCTAATAAAAATGTTTTAGAGCCGCTAAAGCCCGCCTTTGAAAATATTGAAAAACACCTAATGGACTACGGCGGTGTCAGAAGAGAGGATTATTTTTTAAGGGAACTCTCGCAATTATTTTCCTTAAAAGAGAAAAATAATGAAAATCTAATCAGCTTTGTATTGGCTTTGAAACAAGGAAGATTTATATTTATATATTTTAAAGAAACTCCAAAATGGCGGGCAGCTTGGGCCTTAAATAATAGCGTCTATAATAATGCTATTATCTTAGGGGAAACCTTGAGAAAAAAGTTAGCCGAGCAAAATTTGCCAATACCGAGAGAAGTAATTTTAAAAACTGCGGCTTCTTTAGGCGGCCTGTCTACGCAGGTAGGCGAAATGAATGATAAGGCCTTGTTTTCTTGTATTGAACTCTGCCGCGAGATTGCTCAAAATCCTTTTGGTGAATGGGGCTTTATCGGTTCACCGGAAGTGTCGCCTAAAGGCGTAAAAGACAAGGCCTACTTAATTTTTAAAAAAGAAAAAAAACCGCTTCATTTTGCGCAGGTGGCCGAACTTATTAACCAAGTGGCTTTTGAGGGCCGCAAAGCCCATCCCCAAACCGTTCACAACGAGCTGATTAAAGATCCGCGTTTTGTCTTGGTGGGTCGGGGAACTTATGCCTTGGCCGATTGGGGCTACGAACCGGGAACGGTGCGTGATGTCTTGGTTTCTGCATTAAAGAATACCGAAGGAGGACTTACCAAAGAAGAAATAATTAAAATAGTTCAAGCCAAGCGGCTGGTAAAAGAAAACACAATTCTTCTCAATCTTCAAAATAAAAAAGTTTTCAGAAAAATAGACAACGAACGCTTTACTTTATTATAAATTTTGTGTGGATAATTTGGACGCACGAACGTCCTATAGGCAAGTTGTGCATCAAAATTAACGCACTTTCTGACGATCGTCGGTTTTTGCGTTAATTTTTTATAACTAATTTTTATGCCCTGCATTACAGCAGGGCAATTGGGTTTTTGAATTACGGATATTTTAACGATCTTTTGAAAATTCGTAATTTGTTTTTAGCGGATTATTATAATGATTCAGATGTAGAATGATTTTGCTATAGCTAAAACATTATACAAGCAAATAACCTGATTATCTTTGTTTTCCACTTTAACATATATCCATCCTATTGGAATTTTTTGATAAATTTGTTATAATTGTATATATAGGCTATAAATTTCTAACAGGATGGATATTTTCTACACAATAATAAGCACATTTTTATCTTTGTGGTGGCTTTGGCTGCCTGTATTTTTAGCCGTTCTTTTTATTGAACTTTGGGTGAAATATCTTCAGACGAAAGCAATAAAAAAAATTAAATGGCTTCTTTTGGAAGTAAAAATTTCAAGAAATATAGAAAAGACGCCCAAAGCTATGGAACAAGTTTTTTCGGGTTTGCATGGCATTCTTACTAAAGTTAAATTTCTAGATAAATATTGGAAAGGCAAAGTTCAAGAATGGTTTAGTTTTGAAATTGCCGGGATTGACGGCAGTGTTTATTTTTTTATAAGGACGCCGGAAAATTTTAGAAATCTTGTGGAAGCCCAAATTCAGGCTCAGTATCCCGATGCTGAAATTCTGGAAGTTTTGGATTATGCCGCTCCTTTGGCTGGAAAAATTCCTTCCAAAACTTATGACATAAACGGCGTGGAATTTATTTTGGAGAAAGCTGATTATTACCCGATCAGAACCTTTCTGTCTTTTGAAGAAAGACAGAAGGAAAGACGATTGGATCCGATGGCTTCTTTTCTTGAAATTCTCTCAAAACTTAGCCCAAGCGAAAATATTTTTATTCAGTATTTAATAAAACCAACCGGTGAAAAAGATTGGATTAACGAAGGAATTGAAGCGGTTAATAAACTTGTGGGGAAAAAAACCGAGGTTAAAAAAAACTGGTTTGAAATTTTTTTTGGAGGAATCAATGAATTTGTCGTTAATTTGCTAAAAGCCATAGCAATTTATCCGGAATGGAGCGAGGCCAAAAAAGAAGAAGTCAAAACGACAAGCCAAAATCTTTCTCCGGGCAATAGATTAGTTGCCGAAGCCATTGAGAATAAAATTTCAAAATTAGCTTTTAGAGTTTGTATTCGCTTTGCTTATATTGCCAAAAGAGATATTTTTAACCGCGTCAATATAGCGGCGATTAACGGCGCTTTCAAGCAGTTTAATACATTAGATCTTAATGCTTTTAAAGGAAATAAAAAGGCCGGAACTACAGCCGATCAGCCGAGAATAATTCCCTTTATAAAAAATCGGCGGGGATTTATAAGAAAAGTCGCTTTTGTTGACCGATATGTTAATCGCAAACTATCAAAAAACAAAAAAGATTTTATTTTAAATACTGAAGAGTTGGCTACGATTTATCATTATCCAATTTTAGTGGTTGAAACGCCAACCATGCGGCGAGTTGAGGCTAAAAAATCTGAACCGCCAGTCTCTTTACCTATATAACGCGGTATCGATATGATAAATGATGAAATAACATTTTTTGCAGAAACTAACTTTCGAAACCAAAGAAAGCGCTTTGGCATTAAAATAGATGACCGGCGGCGCCACATGTACATCATAGGTCAAACCGGTACTGGCAAGACCACGCTTTTAATGAACATGCTTGTTTCCGACATTGTGGCTGGCCGCGGCGTTGGTTTCATTGATCCTCATGGCGACATGGCAGAACACTTGCTTAATTATATCCCTAAAGAAAGAATTAAGGATGTAATTTATTTTAATCCGGCCGATATGGCCTATCCAATAGCTTTTAATGCTATTGAAAAAGTTGATCCAGAAGTAAAGCACCTTGTGGCTTCAGGTTTAATGGGAGTTTTTAAAAAGATTTGGCCTGATGTTTGGTCGGCAAGAATGGAATATATTTTGAATAATACGGTGCTGTCTCTTCTTGAGATACCCGGATCAACGCTTTTAGGCATTAACAGGATGTTTTCCGATAAAGCATTTAGAAAATCAGTTGTTGATCAATTGGATGACCCGGTTATCAAAGCCTTTTGGACTCAAGAGTATGCCAAATACCAGCAGCGTTACGAACAAGAGGCGACGGCGGCCATTCAAAATAAAATCGGCCAGTTCAGTTCGGCCGCAGTCATCAGAAATATTATCGGTCAGTCGCATTCTTCTTTTGACTTCAGGAAAGTAATGGATGAAAGAAAAATTATTATAATGAACTTGTCTAAAGGGCGGGTTGGCGAAGATAATTCAAAACTTTTAGGGGGCATGCTTATAACCAAAATACAGCTTGCCGCCATGAGCCGCGTTGATATTCCGGAAGAAGAACGTAAAGATTTTTATCTTTATGTTGATGAATTCCAAAATTTTGTTACTGACAGTTTTGCGACCATATTGTCCGAGGCTCGAAAATACCGGCTAGATCTTATTATTACCAATCAATATATCGGACAATTGGTCCACGACCAAAACACCAGAGTGAAAGACGCGATCTTTGGCAATGTTGGCACTTTTGTCGCTTTTAGAACCGGCGGCGAAGACGTTGAATTTCTTGAAGAAAAACAGTTCGGCCCCAATATTGTGGCCCAGGATTTATTAAATTTGCCAAATTATAATATTTATTTGCGCTTAATGATTGATGGCGTGCCTTCAAGGCCGTTTTCGGCAATGACTCTGCCGCCGATATTGAAACCGGAAATTTCCTACACTAATGAAATAATAGAGCATTCAAGAAAGACTTACAGCACCCCCAGAGCTGAAGTTGAGAAAGCTATTGCGGCGGCAACAGGCGTTGAAGAAGTCCCTTCGGCGGACAAGTCGGAGGATAGAGCGATGTTTGATGCCGTGTGCGTCAGTTGCAAGAAAGACATTAAGGTTCCCTTCAAGCCCGACCCGGCCCGACCGGTTTACTGCAAAGATTGTTTTGCGGAAATGAAACTTAAGCCTGTCCGTTCAACAAGCAGGCCTGCCAAACCTGCCCGACGGTCAGGCGGGGCCATGGAGGACAAGAAACAGCGCAAAAGCGTTGACGTGGAAGGCCTAAAAAAGATTTTAGAAGACACTTTCCCCAAAAAATAAAGAATTTCCGTATAAATAGCTATAGCCAATTATACAGGAAAATACGATATTTATTTCTTTGATTTCTCGACTCGCTCTACATATTCTCCGGTTTGAGTGTTGATTCTTATTATGTCGCCTTCGTTGATAAACAATGGTACCGAAATTTGAGCGCCGGTTTCTATGGTGACGGTTTTGGTGCCGCCTTGAGCTGTGTTGCCACGCGTACTAGGCGGCGCTTCAACAACTTTAAAATCCATTTTAATTGGCAATCTGATATTGATGGTTTTGCCTTGAAAACTTACAACTTCCACTTCGGAATTCGGTTTGAAAAATTTGGCCTTTTCGCCAATAATCTCGGCGGGCAATTCAAAGCGAGCCGACGGATTTTGAATATCGCAAAAAATAAATTTGTTCCTGTGTGAATAGAGAAATTTAACTTTTTTATAATCAATTTCCGTCTCTTGAAAGCTTTCGGTGTGCTGAAAATTGCGATTTAATATTTTGCCAGTGATTAAATTTCTGATTTTGGTCTGGGCTACTGGCTTTCGTTGTTGCATTCTCAAAAAACTGAATTCCAAAACTTCATAGGGTTCGCCGTCCAAAATAAAAACGACACCAGGTTTTAGTTCATTATAGTTAAGCATGATTTGTTATTTTAAAAGTTTTTTTGACAAAAAACAAGAGCAGATGTTATATTTTTAGCACTTTTGTTTCGGTCTTTAAAATTTAAATATCTACAGATTGGGAGGAGGAGAGAATAATGTCTAATCAAGAAAGCCTATTATCTCAGGTGAGAAAACGCGATGGCCGGATTATGTCATTCAACCAAATTAAGATTACCAATGCCATTTGGAAAGCCATGCAGACAGTTGGTACGGACCTTAGGGGGATTTTAGCTTTTACCGACGCCGAGATTGTTTCTAATAAAGTATTTAAGGAATTAGAAAGAATTTATCGCAGTGGCGGTATTCCCACGATTGAAGAAATTCAAGATATTGTTGAGGAAAATCTTATTCTCGGTGATTATTCAAAGACCGCGAAGGCGTATATTGTCTACCGACATGAACGCGCAAAAATCCGGTCTACAAAAAAAGATGTTTCTCCGGAAATAAAAAAATTAGTTGACGAGAGTAAACAATATTTCCAAGGACCTTATGAGGAATTCATTTACTTTAGTCACTATTCCCGGTGGATTCCAGATGAAAATCGCCGAGAAACTTGGGTTGAAACAGTTGATCGTTATATGTCTTTTATGTTCGAAAAAATTGGCGATCGCCTGACTCCTGAAGAATACAAGCAGACTCGACAAATTATTCTGTGCCAAAAAACAATGCCATCAATGCGCTTAATATGGAGCGCAGGCAAAGCGGCGCGTGCTACTAATGTCGCTGCCTATAATTGCGCATATCAAGCCATCGAACATATTAGAGACTTTGGCGAACAATTATATGTACTGATGTGCGGCGCCGGAATAAGTTTTTCGGTTGAAGAAAATTTTATTCAGGAATTGCCTAAAGTTGAAAAACAAAAAGGCATGATTCTCCCGGCTTTTAAAGTACCTGACAGCAAGGAAGGTTGGGCTGAAGCTTTAAATTTAGGCGTAGAAACTTGGATGAAAGGGGGCGAGATCGATTTTGATTTTTCTGAAATTCGTCCCTACGGAACCCGCCTAAATACTATGGGTGGATGGGCCTCCGGTCCTGATCCTTTGAAAAGATTGTTGAAATTTAGCCGTGCAAGAATTTTAAACAGACAAGGCCGTCGACTTAAACCGATTGATGCCCACGATATCATGTGTAAAATTGGCGATGCTGTTATTATGGGAGGCGTTAGACGCAGCGCTGAACTTTCTTTATCTGACTTGGACGACTTGGATATGCGACTGGCGAAAGTTGGTCGATTTTTTGAGCAACATCCCGAACGGCAAATGGCTAATAATTCGGCTGCTTACAATGAAAAACCCAGTTTGCCGGCATTTCTCGAAGAATGGGTTTCGTTAATAAACAGCGGATCTGGCGAACGAGGCATCTTTAATAGAGGGGGGCTAGAATTTCAATTACCGCATCGTCGCTTATTGACTTTCGGCCCTCATTTTGAAAAAAGTGGGACAAATCCTTGTGGCGAAATAGTTTTGCGCTCAAAACAATTTTGCAACGTTACCGAGACGATTGTTCGAGCATTCGATAGTTTTAAAGATCTGATGGAAAAGATTTTCTACGCAACTTTGCTTGGAACTTACCAAGCTACTTTAACCGATTTCCCCTTTTTATCTTCAGAGTGGAAAAAGAATTGTGAAGAAGAACGACTTTTAGGCGTATCCATAACCGGGCAATGGGATTCGCCGATTGTTCGCGATGAGGCAGTTTTGCGAAAATTAAAAGAAGAGGTTATTAGAGTGAATCGCATTTTTGCCGAACGATTCGGTATCAACCCTTCCACTTGCGTAACATGCGTCAAACCGTCGGGTACGGTTTCACAGCTCGTCAATACTTCATCTGGGATGCATCCGCGCTATGCCAAGTATTATATTAGGCGTGTTGAAATTGATGCGGCCGACCCGCTGTTTAAGATGCTAAGGGACCAAAAAGTCCCGCATCATCCTAAGTATGGTCAGCCAGATGGTCAGGCAACTAATTATGTTTTAGAATTTCCAATGAAATCTCCTGAAAATGCTATCACTCGACACGACCTAAATGCTCTTGAACAGCTTGAATATTGGAAAAAAGTTAAAGTTAATTACACTGAACACAATCCTTCAATAACAATTTACGTTAATGAAGATGAATGGTTAAAAGTGGGTAATTGGCTTTGGGAAAATTGGGATATTGTAGGCGGACTTTCTTTTTTACCTCGCGATGACAGTATTTATCCTCAACCGGTTTATGAGGAAATTACAGAAGAAGAATATAAACGTAAATTGGGAGAATTTCCTGAAATTGATTACTCGCAAATTTTGGTATATGAGTCTTATGATGAAAAAGGTGCGCATGAACTGACATGTACTGCTGGAATTTGTGAAATTTAAAGAAATACAACCCCTGACTTTGTCAGGGGTTTTTTATTGATTAAAAATAACTTTTATACTAAGATATTTTTATTATGAAAAGTCAAGGAGGGAAAAAAGTATTTGTAGCCATGTCGGGCGGAGTTGATAGCTCTGTTGCCGCTTTGTTGTTAAAAAACAAAGGATATGATGTTGTCGGGGTGTATATGAAAGGATGGTCTTTAATCGATTGTGCCTCAAAAGACGCGGAAGACGCCAGAAGAGTCACCGGCGTTTTGAATATCCCGTTTTATGTTTTTGATTTTGAAGATGAATACAAAAAATCGGTAGTTGATTATATGGTTTCAGGATACGCTTCCGGCATTACTCCCAATCCCGACGTGATGTGCAATAGAAAAATTAAATTTGGTTTGTTTTTAAAGAAAGCGCTGCAGCTGGGCGCGGATTATGTCGCGACAGGGCATTATGTCCGAAAGGCAAATAATAAATTATTGCAGGCCAAAGATTTAAATAAAGACCAGTCATATTTCTTATGGACTTTGACGCAAAATCAGCTAAAATATTGTCTTTTCCCAATCGGGGACTATGTTAAATCCGAGGTGCGGGCATTGGCAAAAAAATATGGTTTGCCGACAGCGGAAAAACCTGATTCGCAGGGCGTTTGTTTTATCGGTGAAATTGACGTGGC
>Ga0210029_1002254_pt1 | contig 10632 bp, 10 predicted proteins | sample CryGeymeta201521_FD_183985 | JGI IMG/M metagenome (GOLD analysis project Ga0210029, IMG submission 183985) | Groundwater microbial communities from Crystal Geyser aquifers in Utah, USA - Crystal Geyser metaG 2015-21 (SPAdes) (version 2) | ecosystem: Environmental > Aquatic > Deep subsurface >... | reverse complement strand
ACCCGCGCGATGACTTCACCCCCAAATCGCCGCAGGCCATGGTGATGGCCCCAGAGGAAGTCACGCAAAACTTCCAGCTGACCCGGGATTTGTTGACGCCGGTCTATTCCACCCCGGTCAAAAAAACAAACCTGCCAACGCAAGTGCAGTTGTTCATTCCCCTGATTGACAAAGGCAATTTCAAAGGCGTACTGCGCGTCGACTACTCGATCGACGCCATGTTTCGTTACGGCATACCCAACGAAATCAGCGCCAAATACGCCATCTCGTTTCACGACAGCAGCGGCAAGGTACTGGCTGGCACCACATTGACCGAGAAAAGTCTCACCCGCAACGTCTTGCCGTGGGCCAACCCGGTCAATGGTTACGAGTTGCCGGTGTCGCCCGTGGGCAACGGTCTGACAATCCGTGGCCAAGCTTACCGCACCTCGGCCGGGGTGATCGGTAGCGCCCTGTTCTGGTTGGTGATGGTGCTCAGCGCCGTTACCGCCTGGTTGTTGCTGGCCAATTGGCGTCACACGCGCAGGCGCATTCAGGCGCAAGACGCGTTGGTGCGTGAAACAGCTTTTCGCCGCGCCATGGAAAACTCGATGCTTACCGGCATGCGGGCGCTGGACATGCAAGGCAAGATCACCTATGTCAATGCCGCTTTTTGCAGCATGACAGGTTGGAGCGAAAATGAACTGATCGGCAAAACGGCACCGTTCCCTTATTGGCCCGAAGAAGATCACGAGGTGCTGAGAGGACGTCTGGCCGAGGAGCTGGCCGGTCGAATCGACCCCAGCGGTATACAGTTCCGGGTCAGACGCAAAGACGGCGGGCTGATCGACGCGCGGCTGTACGTCTCGCCGCTGATTGATGCGTTTGGGGAACAGACAGGCTGGATGACGTCTATGACAGACATCACCGAACCGAACCGGGTGCGCGAGCAACTCGCTGCATCACATGAGCGTTTTACCGCCGTTCTGGAAGCGTTGGACGCTTCTATTTCAGTAGCACCTTTGGGCAACAATGAGCTTCTTTTTGCCAATAAGCTCTATCGGCAGTGGTTTGGAGCCGAGGTTCAGGGGCATTTGCAACTGATTGCCGAGGCCGGTGTGCCTGAGCCCGTCTCGTCAGATGAATCGCTCGATACAGTGGATGTTTTTGCTGGTCTGCCCACTGACCAGTTGTCGGAAAAAGAAACTGAAAGCGCAGAAATTTACCTTGGCAGTCTCGGCCGCTGGCTGGAGGTACGAACACGTTACCTGAGCTGGGTGGATGGTCGCCTGGCGCAGATGGTGATCGCCACCGACATCACTGCGCGCCGCGAAGCCGAAGAACAAGCCAAGATTCAGGCCGAGCGGGCGCAGACGTCCAGCCGCCTGATCACCATGGGCGAGATGGCGTCGAGCGTCGCGCATGAGCTGAACCAACCGCTGACGGCCATCAACAACTATTGCAATGGCATGGTCTCGCGCATCAAGGCAGCGCAGATATCCCAAGAGGAGTTACTCGGCGCCTTGGACAAAACGGCGCGCCAAGCCAACCGGGCCGGTCAGATCATTCAGCGTATCCGCTCTTTCGTCAAACGCAGCGAACCCAACCGAACCCTGTCCAATATCTCGACGATTGTCAACGAGGCCGTTGAATTGGCAGAAATCGAAATGCGCCGTCGCAACGTGAAGCTGATGCTCTATGTTGCGCCAAGCTTGCCCAACGTTATGGTCGACCCGATCCTGATCGAGCAAGTTGTCCTGAATCTGCTCAAAAATGCGGCTGAGTCGATAGATAACGCGCAGCGGCCAACGGCCCAGCGCCTGGTCAAACTGCGCGTGGCCCCTGCTGTTGTTGACGCAAAACCGGTGATCGAATTCATGGTCCTGGACAACGGCGCCGGGATCGCCCCCGAGGTCATGACGCGACTGTACGAGGCGTTCTATTCCACCAAGCCAGACGGCATGGGTATCGGGCTGAGTTTGTGCCGCTCGATCGTCGAGTCGCACATGGGCCGGATGAAAGCCGAGAACATCTACAATGCCGACGCAGTTACAGGTTGCTGTTTCACCTTCTGGATACCCGGGCCAAACACCTTGACTGGTTCGCCCAGAATGCGCTCTGAACAAAAAGGACTTCAGTTTTCACCATGAGTTTGATTCCCAAAAAAGGCACGGTTTACGTTGTCGACGATGACGAAGCGGTGCGCGATTCTCTGCAATGGATGCTAGAGGGCAAAGATTACCGGGTCCGCTGTTTTGAATCTGCGGAATCGTTCCTGAGCCGCTACGATGCGCGCGAAGTGGCTTGCCTGATCGTTGACATCCGCATGGCCGGCATGACCGGCCTGGAACTGCAAGACCGCTTGACGGAAAACCACTCACCACTGCCGTTGGCGTTCATTACAGGCCACGGTGACGTTCCCATGGCGGTGGAGACCATGAAAAAAGGCGCCATGGACTTCATCCAGAAGCCGTTCAACGAAGAAAAGCTGTTGCCACTGGTGGAGCGCATGCTCGAACAAGCCAGCGACGCGTTTGCCGAGTACCAGAATGCGCTCAATCGCGAAGCCCTGATGGCGCGGCTGACGCTGCGAGAGTCGCAGGTGCTCGAGCGCATCGTCGCCGGTCGTCTCAACAAGCAAATCGCCGACGACCTGGGCATCAGCATCAAGACGGTTGAAGCGCACCGCGCCAACATCATGGAAAAGCTCAGTGCCAACACCGTCGCTGACCTGCTCAAGATTGCCCTCGGGCCCAATGCCGCGAAGGCATGACCGCATGGCCGACTGCACTGTTGTTCCCTTTTATCATGCCCGCCTGGAGACTTCCCGCGGGCTTTTTTCTGAGTAAACACCATGACTACTACACAACACACGGCACACATCATTGACGGCGTCGCCCTGTCCAAACAATTGCGTGCCGACGTTACCGCCCGTGCCCAAGCCCTGAAAGCCCGTGGCATCACGCCCGGCCTGGCGGTGATTCTGGTGGGGGAGAATCCGGCATCCCAGGTCTATGTGCGCAACAAGGTCAAGGGCTGCGAAGACTGCGGTTTCCATTCGGTGCTGGAAAAATATGACGCTGACCTGACCGAAGCTGCGTTGCTGGCACGCATCGACACCCTCAACAAAGACCCGGCCATTCACGGCATTCTGGTGCAACTGCCGGTGCCCAAGCACATTGATGCCAACAAAGTCATCGAAGCGATCTCACCGCTGAAAGACGTTGACGGCTTTCACGTCGCCAGCGCCGGCGCGCTGATGACCGGCACGCCGGGTTTTTGGCCGTGCACGCCTTACGGCTGCATGAAAATGCTTGAATCCATTGGCTTTGACTCGCGTGGCAAACACGCGGTCGTTATTGGCCGCAGCAACATTGTTGGCAAGCCGATGGCGCTGATGCTGCTGCAAAAAGACGCCACCGTGACCATCTGCCACTCACGCACGACCGACCTCAAGGCGCTGACCCTGCAGGCCGATTTGATCGTTGCTGCCGTGGGCAAGCGCAATGTGCTGACCCGTGATATGGTCAAGCCGGGCGCGGTGGTGCTGGACGTGGGTATGAACCGCAACGACGAAGGCAAGTTGTGCGGCGACGTCGACTTTGAAGGCGTGCGCCAGGTCGCCAGCTACATCACGCCGGTGCCGGGTGGCGTTGGCCCCATGACCATCACCATGCTGCTGGTCAACACCCTTGAAGCGGCAGAACGCGCCGCCAACTGACGGCTTTAAGCGACCGACCATGACCAATCCCCTTCTCTCTTTTGACGACCTCCCCCTGTTTGACCAGGTTCAGCCCGGCCATATTGAACCTGCTATCAACGCCTTGCTGGCACAGGCCGACACCGCTTTGGCGACGGTCACCCAAGCGGAATTTGAGGTCAGCTGGAACGCCATTGCGCGCGTTCTGGACGTGGCCACCGAACGCCTGTCGCGCGCCTGGGGCACCGTCAGCCACCTCAACAGTGTGGCCGACACGCCCGAGCTGCGCGCTGCTTACAACGCGGCGCTGCCCAAGATCACCGAGTTCTACACCCGGCTGGGCGCCGACGAGCGACTCTTTGCCAAGTACAAGGCAATCGATGCGACCACATTGACGCCCGAGCAACGCCAGGCGCATCGAAACGCCCTGCGCAACTTTGTGCTTGGTGGTGCTGAGTTGCAGGGCACTGACCGCACGCGCTTTGCCGAAATCCAGGAGCGTCAAGCTGCCGTGAGCCAGAAATTCAGCGAAAACGCGCTCGATGCCACCGACGCTTTCGCCTATTACGCGCAGCGCGATGAACTCGACGGGGCGCCAGCTGACATCATTGCTGCAGCGGCGGCAGCGGCACAGCTCGACGGCAAGGATGGCTACAAACTCACACTCAAATTGCCTTGCTATTTGCCGGTCATGCAGTTTGCCAGCAGCAGCGCGCTGCGCCAGACGCTTTACCGCGCCTACGTCACCCGCGCCTCCGATCAAGCAGACCCGGCGCAGCAACAGTTTGATAACTCAGCGCTGATCAATGAATTGCTCGCCTTGCGCCTGGAAGAGGCCCAGCTGCTGGGACACACCAATTTTGGTGCGCTGTCGGTCGTGCCTAAGATGGCTGAATCGCCCGAGCAGATCATCAGTTTTTTGCGTGATCTGGCCCAGCGTGCACGCCCGTTTGCCGAAAAAGACCTGGCTGATCTGCGTGCCTTTGCCGCTGAGCAATTGAACCTGCCCGATCCCCAACCGTGGGACTGGCCCTATGTCAGCGAGAAGCTCAAAGAAGCGCGCTATGCGTTCAACGAACAAGAGGTCAAACAATATTTTCCGCTGCCCAAGGTGCTCGATGGCCTGTTTGGCATCGTCGAATCCTTGTTTGAAGTGCAGATTCGCCCTGACCACGCGCCAGTGTGGCACGAGGATGTGCGCTTTTTCCGCATTGAATGCGCGCAACCGCAAGGCGAACCCGTCCTGGTGGGCCAGTTCTACCTGGACCCGACTGCGCGCAACGGCAAGCGCGGCGGCGCCTGGATGGACGACGTGCGCGCCCGCTGGCTGCGCCCTGATACGCACACGCTGCAAACGCCGGTAGCGCACCTGGTTTGCAATTTTGCCGCTGGCGTTGGCGGCAAACCGGCGCTGCTCACGCACGACGACGTCACCACCTTGTTCCACGAATTTGGTCATGGTCTGCACCATCTGCTCACGCAGGTCAACGAGCGCGACGTCTCTGGCATCAGCGGCGTCGAGTGGGACGCGGTCGAACTGCCCAGCCAGTTCATGGAAAACTTTTGCTGGGAATGGGATGTACTGCAAGGTATGACCGCGCATGTCGACACCGACGCATCGCTGCCACGCGCGCTGTTTGACAAGATGCTGGCAGCCAAGAACTTTCAAAGCGGTATGCAGACACTACGGCAAATCGAGTTTTCGCTGTTTGACATGCTGCTGCACACCGCACACGATCCAGCTGCCGCCATCATGCCCTTGCTGCAGCAGGTGCGTGACGAGGTTGCCGTGTTGCAACCGCCGCAGTGGTCGCGCACCGCACACACGTTCAGCCATATATTTGCCGGTGGTTACGCCGCGGGCTATTACAGTTACAAGTGGGCCGAGGTACTAAGTTCAGACGCTTACGCGGCATTCGAAGAAGCCGCCAGCAGCGCAGAAGGCGCCCGCGAGACAGGGCGACGCTACCGAAAAGAAATTCTTGAAGCCGGAGGCAGCCGGCCCGCGATTGAGTCGTTCAAGGCGTTTCGTGGCCGCGAGCCCAATCTGGATGCGTTACTGCGACATCAAGGCATGGTACAACTCGCTTAAGGAGAGAGTCATGATTTCCACCTTTCACGCAACGGCGCCTGGGTTTTCAATGGCACCCGAATACCCGCGCCCAAAGTTGTTTTTGGCTGCGGTGCTGACGTGTGCTGGCCTGGCCGCGACCTGCGTCTCGGCACAAACCGTGTACCGCAGTGTCGACGCCAATGGCCGGGTCACCTTTTCAGACCTGCCTCCCAGCAATGCCAAGCAGGTGACGCCAGTAGGCGCTGACCGTGACGGCGCCAGCCCCAACGTCGGCCTGCCGTTTGAATTGCGCTCGGTGGTCGGCAAATACCCGGTCACGCTCTACACGTCGGCCGATTGCGCGCCCTGTGATGACGGGCGCGCGCTGCTGCGCACGCGTGGCGTGCCGTTCGTCGAAAAAACCGTCAGCAAACCCGAAGATGTGGACTCACTCAAGCGCCTGAGCAACGCCACCTCGCTGCCGCTGTTGACCGTTGGCTCGCATCAGCTCAAAGGTTTTTCCGGTAGTGAATGGGCACAGTACCTGGGTTTGGCCGGTTACCCCGAAACCAGCGAATTACCTGCGGCTTACCGCAACCCGCCGCCCACGCCGCTGGTGGCAGTACAAACCCCGGTCAATCTGACGGCTTCTGCCAGCGCACCGACGGCCGCTACGCCTGTGGCGCCGGTGCCACCAGCACCGCCCAACCCCGCTGGCATCCGATTCTGACCCACACGAAAAAGCCCCTGAACAGGGGCTTTTTTTCAGCTGCTCACCCTGCCTGCGTGGCCGGCTCTGGGGGCACCGCGACCTGGTGGTCAACGCTGTAAAGATAGTCGTTAAAGATATGCTCGGCGCTGAGCAGCTGGTAGCTGCCATCGGCGTTTTTGCGGGTGGTGTCTTTTAACCGGTAGGTGTAATGGCCGCAAGTCCACAACTTGAAGTTGCGCATCTGCGTGCAAAGACAGGTTTTGTCCTGCACCGAGATGTTTTTGCCATCCGGGTGCAGCGCCAATTCACGGTTGTAGGCGGTGATGTAGGCGCAGTTGCCGTTGCCGTCGAGCAAATAGCCGTACGACTCGCAGTTGGGGCGGATGCCATCACCAATGGCCGGTGAAGTTTTGAGCATGCGCATTGGGTAACCGGTGGGTGAGATGGTGTTGACGATGATGTCGTCTTCGTTGGCGCGGTAGTAGTCTTGCTTGACATCGGCGGGCAGACCGCATTCGTGAGATACGGTAAAACGCGTGGCGACTTGCACCGCTGCAGAACCAGCCTCCAGAAACGACACCGCGTCGCTGCCAGTAAAGATACCGCCTGCAGCAATGACCGGAATGTCGAGCTTCTCGTCTTTCACATACTTGACGACTTCGGCAACGATGGTGGCCAGGTCGTACTCGGCCCAGTCCATGCCAAAGCCCAGGTGACCACCGGCCAACGGACCCTCGACGATGACGTAATCTGGCTTGCGATCAAGGCGTGCGTTTTTGCGCAGGAACAATTGCAATGCGCGCACACTGCTGACGATGATGCCCAGCTTGACGTCGCGAAACCGCGGGTGCTCGGCAATCAGCGCGAACGAACCCAAATGCAGGCCAGCGCTCAGGGTAATGCCGTCAATACCCGCGTCCATGGCGCTGGCCATACGCACCTGCAAGGTCTCACGCGGGCCGTTCATGGTCAGCTTTTCCATGCAGTTGACAAAAATCAGGCCATCGCCTTTTTTGGCTGCCATGGTGGCGCCGACATGGTTGCGGGTGGCTTCGGCCAGGATGTCCAGGTCAAACTTGACAGTGGACTTGTCTGCGTTGAGGATGTTGTGCTTGTATTGCCGGGTCTTGTCTTTGACAAAGCTGGTGTCAAAACGGCGGTCTGATACGTCGTTGACCATGGCATCCGAGATGTGACCGATACCACCAAGCCGGGCTGTTTCCAGCGCCAATTCAGCCGTTGAGATGTCTACCCCCATGCCACCCACGATGATCGGCACAATCTCTTTTTTGCCGAACTTCAGGCGAAAGTCGTCCACACGTTTCATGAAAATCCTTGAGACACAGAAGCGCTTTGTCGCAGCAAAGAACCCTGAAAAAAAGAGCAGGATGGGATGATCCTGCAACACTTTGATTCTACCCGTGGCCTTTTGCCGACCATCGCTCCCCATCAATACCCATGACAGGGCTGTATGCTTGCGCCACACACAGACTTTGTAGCTTGGCAACATGACAAATGCACGACAACCCCACCGCTGCGCGCAAGCCCTGGACGGCACCCGCATTCTGAGTCTGAGCCTGAACCTGCCTGGACCCGCCGCACTGTTGCGCTGTCAGCGCATGGGCGCGACCTGCGTCAAACTGGAGCCGCCAGCGCCCGACGAGGGTCAGGCTGCGGGAATCACCGGGGACCCCATGAGCGAATACAGCCGCAAAGCATACGACGCACTGAATGACGGCATTGCGGTGCTCAGCGTCAACCTGAAAACCGACGCAGGGCAACAGGTGCTGCACCAGCAGTTGGCGCAAACCGACGTGCTGCTCACCTCGTTTCGCCCCAGCGCACTGGCCAAGCTGGGCCTGGACTGGCGCACGCTGCAAGCGCGTTACCCGGCGCTATCGCTGATAACCATCGTGGGTGCGCCCGGTGCGCGCGCCGAAGAGCCTGGCCACGACCTCACCTATCTGGCCGAAAACGACCTGGTCACCGGCCTGGCGCTGCCCGCCACGCTGTACGCCGACATGGGCGGCGCGTTGATGGCCTCGGAGGCAGTGTTGCAAGCGGTGTTGCTGCAGCGCCAGGCGGGACAAGGGCAAAGGTTTGAAGTTGCGCTGTCGGCTGCAGCGGCGCACCTGGCGCAGCCGCGCGCCTGGGGCCTGACGCTGCCGGGCACCGCCATTGGCGGCGGTCACGCCGGCTACCGTGTCTACCCCTGTCAGGACGGCCGGGTGGCGCTGGCGGCGCTGGAGCCGCACTTTGCCAAATCGCTGTGCGCCGCTGCGGGGCTGGAATGGCGTGGAGTGGGGATGATGATGGAGGCGCAAACGCACCAGGCCATTGCCGAGTTTGTTGCATCGCAGACACGCGATGCCTTGAACCGCATGGCGAAGCAACACGACATACCCCTACAAACGCTGTTATAAATATAGCTGCTTGCGCTTATCCAATAAGGGCTAGAGGCCAATTTCTTATAAATTCATGCAAAGCGTCAATCAGGCTGTTTTGAACAACAAAACAATCGCGCGGGCCTCCATAGCCTGGCCCAGCCCGACCGGGCCCATTTTTTCAGCGGTCTTGGCTTTGACATTGACCTGATCCACCGCCAAGTCCAGCGTCAGCGCGATGCGCGCACGCATGGCGGCAATGTGCGGCATCAACTTGGGCGCTTGGGCGACGACGGTACTGTCAACGTTGCCGATCTCAAACCCCTGGGCGCGCACCTGGCGGGCCGCTTCTGCCAATAACACGCTGGAATCCGCGCCCGAAAACCGCGCATCGGTGTCGGGGAAAAGCGTGCCAATGTCGCCCAGCGCTGCCGCGCCCAGCAGCGCGTCGGTAATGGCGTGCAGCAGCGCGTCGGCATCGGAGTGGCCCTGCAGGCCCAGATGAAACGGCACCACCACGCCGCCGAGCACCAGTTTGCGCCCGGGCACCAGCGCGTGAATATCCCAGCCTTCGCCGATTCTGAATTTCATGCGTGAATCCTCAAAAAAACTGCATCAGTAGGTCTTAAACGATCAACGCCATTGCCATTGGCTTGCCATATCCGTCCACCACGTCGTACTCGACCTGGTCGGATGTGATCTTGACGAAAAATTTCCGGGCGCCTTCAATCTTACTTTCCTCAATTTTTCGCAGGTCCATGCTCGACATGGAGCCCTTGGTTTCGGCAACGAAGTAAACATGTATGACCTTGCCAGCTTGAAACGCAATGGCCCAGTTGGGGTTGTCGTTGCCTAGACGGATGGGTATAAAAAAACCGCGTTCGTTTTTGGAGTCGGTGAACACATAGTCGTAAATGTGATGGTTCGCTTTGACCGCCTTGCTGAAATCTTCCTTTGGCTTGTCCTGGGTGAAGATGTCCTTGGTGTGCGTGTCTCCAGGGGGGCATAGGCAATGTGCTCCACGATCACTGTGGCTTTCTGTTCATTCATCAGTGCTTGATGTCATCACCTTAAACCATGCGCCTTGATTCACGTCATCGTAAGTGGCGTGTTCGATCTGCTCACCGGCCACCACGGTGTATTTGGCGTGCGCGTAAATTTTGGCTGTGGCCACGGGCCGGGCCACGACGGCCTTCGAGTGCCCGGCGAACAGCGCGTGTGACGCGAGAGTTACCAAACCTCCAACCTCAAGCGTTGATTCACGCCAGCTGGCACCTGCGCAAACGCCTTGTCGCGGCTGACCAGAGTGGCATCCAGCGCTACGGCGTGGGCGGCAATCATCATGTCAAAGTCGCTGAGGTTGATGCCTTGGGCTTCCAGAGAGGCGCAAAACTCGCCATAACAAGTAGCTACATCCTCATCCCAAGGCAATACGTCCATACGGAGCAGCACTTGGGTCAGGGCATTTCGCAAGCGCACGGGTTGCCCTTTGCGGTGCAAGCCGTATTCCAGCTCTGCAAGGGTCACGCTGGACATGACAGCCTGGCCCACGGGTATCTTCGTTAGGTGCGCCAACAAGGCGGCATCGCGCCCCTGCATGATGTGGCTGACCACGTTGGTGTCGAGCATGTAGCGCTGGTTCATTCTTGCAAGCCCTCAAAAGGGTCGCGTCGTGTGCGGGTTTGGTGGCGTTCAATCACCAAGTCTTCGTCCTTGTTGAGTGCCACCACGTCTAGCAGGCCTTGCCAGTCCGTCGGTTTACGTGACAGCACCACATCGCCCGTGATGGGGTCACGGCGGATGA
>Ga0210029_1002248_pt1 | contig 10647 bp, 5 predicted proteins | sample CryGeymeta201521_FD_183985 | JGI IMG/M metagenome (GOLD analysis project Ga0210029, IMG submission 183985) | Groundwater microbial communities from Crystal Geyser aquifers in Utah, USA - Crystal Geyser metaG 2015-21 (SPAdes) (version 2) | ecosystem: Environmental > Aquatic > Deep subsurface >... | reverse complement strand
AAGAAAAAAAAAATATTATTAATTAATTACCGTCGCCTTAATTGTTTGCATTGGCGATGCTTGACCAGATGGCAATACATACCGCACTCCCACATAAATATTAGCACCAACTATCGGAGTACCAAATTTCGCTACATAATTTTCAAAAGAATCAACACCATCAATAGCACTAGCAAGACTAGTATTTATTTGACGTAATCTATTCTTAACAAACGACGTACCTTGAGATAACATAGGAGTTGCATAAACAATAATGTTTGCATTTCCCAAATTATATGACCCCGTAAGATCTAAACTAGTACCAGCTAATGTGAATTCTGCAGATGTTACAATACCTTCGACCATTTCTAACTTTGCAGGAGGTAACGAAACTTGCGCTTGCCCAGAAGCCACAAGTTGATTGTTTAAACGTTGATACAATGCTTTGCCTGAAGGTGTGATCAAGTCAGCAAAAATATTAGTTCGTTGCCAGTCATTAACCGCACTGTTCCAAGAATCTCTTTGAGTTTCCGTCAAACCAGACCAAGCCTGACTGATTGCACCAAATGATTGACGTACCGCAGTCTGTGATGGCAATTGCGGATTTGAAGGTATTACTCTAGTACGAACGTAAGAACCGCCTCTATTTTTTGAAAAGACTTGACCGCCTAGTTTCCCACGCGCATCTGTCATCATCATACCGAATTTAATTTTAGCCATAATATAATAATTTAGAATATACCCTTAGAACCATTCTAAGGCTATTTTAAGCAAAGATATATAAATTATGGACAACACCGATACAAGTCCGACTTTTTATAGCTAAAATGCCATTAATTTTTTATAATTAGACCAATATACCATTAACTATAAAAGAAAAAAAGGGTAAATAATTATTTCTGTCATTTCGAAATTTGAATTTTAAGTTGCACGCAATGGGGCGAAGAAGAAGCGTATAGTAGTCAAATCAGGATTAAGTCCGAACAAGCAAATTCCCTAGTCGATACACCGCCCCATATCGGGCAATGAAGAAATTCTAATTTACGAAATAGATATAGCTTTTCGGGGGCGCCCGGGGCTGGCGGGGTTTTTGCACAAGCCCCCTTGCTTTGTGGGGCTTGCGCAAAAACCATGACAGAACGGCAAGGGCGGGGCTGGCGACGCCACTTTTCGTGGCCTTTGCCAGACCAACAAAATTAACGCAAAAACCCGTGGCTGGAGCGTTGGTGGATAGGTTGGAAGGGTTTTTTCCGCTTAACCCCCGACCCCTGCGGAGACGGCTCGAACATTTCGGAAGGACGGAAATAATTATCACCGCCGGTAGGGCCGCACCGTTCACTAATTACAAAAAGCACTAATGTTTCAAAGAAGCAATAAAATGGGTGGGCGGGTGGGACAATTAGCTAGCAAACAAGCCTATACCCTTTATTTTTTTTTAAGTCTTAAAAGCCAATTTGTGAGGTAAATAACCCATTTTCGTGGCATAATCATTCAATATAAAATCAATCCATTTTCTACCGTTACCAGTCATATTTGAAATATTGAAGTAAAATATTGTAGCATACTTACATACAAATTTCTTTAAATCTTTAGCCTTAGATACTATTTTAAAAATATCGTAATCATAAGCTTCTATATATTCACTAATTGTATTTAGCTTCGAAAGTGAACGTGAACAGTACCATAATCGCATATTTTTAGTATTATCATCATTATCAAATTCATTCATAATAGTATTATTATCATCAGATTTTGAAAAATACTTAGATAAATAGCCAGCAACTGCTTGACCTGAAACGACGCTTTTTGTATCAACTGTTGGTGGCCTAGACCATTTTTCAGCACAACCTTTAGCATATCGCTTGCTACTTTCTGAAAAGCTTAATTTATTTTTAATGCCATAAATATTATGGTATTCCGACAATGATAGTGATTTCATTTTATTACTATATTCAGTAACATAGCCATCTTTTTCAATTATGCGATTCCAGATACTTTGCAATGCGAAATAATCTATATAAACGTCTGTAACAATATGATAATGAACATTACCATTCTTTTGATATTCTAATCTCCAAACATAGTTAGTTACTTGAAACCTTGTTCTAATTTCTGTTAAAAATTGATTTAAAAATCGTTCGTTTATATCTCTTGTACATGATTGTTGCTTTGATGGAAGTGTTAATGTTATAAAGTTTATCTTGAAATTATAAATAAGCTTCTTGTTATATGTTATCTGTTTAGAAGGAATTGATAAATAATACAACCAATTTATTTTTTTCTGCATTGTCCGGTAAGCGTTGTCTGAAATTTTTAAATTATGTGACTTTCTTTTCAATTCTATTTTAACATTAACACCGTCTTTATTTTCAAATATATATTTCTTCTTTTTTGTAACATTCCTATACTCTTGATAATAATCATTAAAACGAAATACTGTGTTAAATGTTGTTATTTTATTAGGTACTAGACTAAATGTTGGTATAAATTGATATTTATTACTTTCCATGGAATTTACCTTTTTGAATTGTCGAGCCTTTAATAAACTAATATTACAATTGAACTAATACTTATCGCCGAATCTTTCAGCATCTAATCGAATGGCATTAATTTCCGAAATATAAAACTGAATAATACTTAAATGTTCAAATAAATTATCTAACTGAATACCAAGCTTATAATAACGACTAGTAGTACCGTTTTTCTTTAATTCTCTTTTCAAATCTTGCTTTAAATATGAAGTCATTTCTAATATTAACTTTTCATGATACATTAACAAATCTAACTTTTCAATATCCATAAATAATAATTTTAAATAATAATAATAATATAAGAATAATAATAATAATCATAATAAATAAACAACCATCTAAATAATAGTAACAACAATCAATTACTAAATAATTACTACAATCATAACACTATTAATATAGCATCAATTAAATAATAATAAATATTTAAATAATAGTAACACAATAAAATAACCAATTTTAAATAATAACAAACTAAATAATAACTAATGTAAAAAGCCACCTTTATGGGGTTTTTCAGCGTAATTCCTCCAAAGCAAGTAATAATTTATAAGATAACAATACCTACATAACTTATTTATAATTAATCTAAATTAACAAATCATTGCTAATGCCTTAATAATACTACTATGTATTATCTTATTTATATCGATTCTAAATTTATTTCTTAATTATATTTTATACATATTATAAAAAAAAAAGAGAGGCTTTAAGACCTCTCTATTTTAAATAACTTGCATAGTTATCATTACGCTGTTAGTTGCACCCCTGCAGAGCTAACATGTTACAAATATAAATAAAATGAGTTTAGAACTATTCTAAATTACTATTTGTAAACAATATTTAAAAAATCACACAGTTATTTATATTTATTTTTGACTCTTACAGTTCCTGCGCATTTATAATAACAAAATTTCAAATTTATGAATAATTTAAAAAAAACATCTGAATTTTTAAAAAGCACTAAAAAGCCAAACCTTAATAACACTTCAAATACCTATAGATTGCATGTCTGTTTATTTTCAGGCGGAAGAACTTCAGCATTCTTAGCAAAATATATGAAACAGCACTCAAAATATAATAATAGCATTTTTATATTTATGAATACTGGAAAGGAACGAGAAGAAACTTTAAAATTTGTTAACAAATGCGATTTAGAATTTCGATTGAATTTAGTTTATCTCGAAGCATTAGTAAATAATGAAAGAGGAATAGGAACAAGTTATAAAATTGTTGATTTCAAAACTGCATCAAGACACGGTGAACCATTTGAAGCAATGTTGAACAAATACCCATTACCTAACAATATTGCTTCTAATTGTACTAGAGAATTAAAACTAAGACCAATTGATTCTTACCTGCGCGATAATTATAAAGATTTTAATATTATTAAAGTTGTTGGAATCAGAGCAGATGAAGCTCATCGTAAAAGCGTAAATGCTGAAACTGAAAATGTTATATATCCTCTATGTGATGAAATCAAAACAGATAGCAGATTTATACGCAACTGGTGGGATAAGCAAAGCTTTGACCTTGAATTAAAAGATTATCAAGGAAACTGTGATTTGTGTTTCAAAAAGTCTTTAAAAAAGAGATTGACTATTATAAAAGAAAACCCTGAAATTGCTAAATGGTGGCTTCAAACTGAACAAACATATAGCACTGAGGATATACCAAGATTTGATTTAAGAACAAATAAAAGCATAAAAGAACTGGTTGAATTGTCTCAACTCCCATTTACAAAAGCACAAGATTTGCACGAACTTTCACAGCAACAAAGAGAATTATTTGAATTTGAAACTGATTGCTTTTGTAAGAGTACCTAAAGACTGGTATAAAAACTACTAAACGGCTAAACTGGTAAACGTATCAGATATCGCATAAACTTGTCCAGTTGCTGGACTGATTTCTTTAAACAAAAACGAATATTGCAAGCCTGCTACTATTGTACCATTTGATGAAACAAACTGAGTAAACATATCAAAATCTGTAATAACACCTGTAGTCGATTGTGATGCGTACAATTTGAACTCTGATGCTCTTGGCACTTTTCCAGCTTGCATGCCAATTGTTCCAAAAAATTGAAGTCTTAAACCTGAACGAGCTTCATACCGAAAGTTTAAAGTTGTAGATGATATACTTAAAATTGTCATAATACCAAATGTTCTCCCAGATAGCTTCCCAGGAGCTTGCAATGTAATTGGCAGATTTGCAAAGAATAAATTTTGATTTAATAATAAGAACAAGGCATATCCTGAATATATAGAAGTTTCACCCACTTTGTTAACGTACGGATATAATGACGTCAAATCTTTCCAATCATTTTTTTCAGGCAAAGTCAATTGAGACCATAACGTTGGTATTATCGTAGCTTTCATACGTTGAGCTGTTTGCCTTGTTGAGAATTGTGGCAAACTAAAGGCATTTTGTTTAACCACTTGCCCATATTTAGCAAATTGAAATATTGAACCGCCCAACTTACCTGAAATTCTTGATACCGTTGCACTTAACTTAATTAATGCCATTATTTAAATTTTATAAATTAAAAAAAATGCGTTCATCAAAATATCTTAATGAACGCACAGCTATGAAAAGAAAAAAAAAATATTATTAATTAATTACCGTCGCCTTAATTGTTTGCATTGGCGATGCTTGACCAGATGGCAATACATACCGCACTCCCACATAAATATTAGCACCAACTATCGGAGTACCAAACTTCGCTACATAATTTTCAAAAGAAACAACACCATCAATAGCACTAGCAAGACTAGTATTTATTTGACGTAATCTATTCTTAACAAATGACGTACCTTGAGATAACATAGGAGTTGCGTAAACAATAATGTTTGCATTTCCCAATGTATATGACCCCGTAAGATCTAAACTAATACCAGCTAATGTGAATTCTGCAGATGTTACAATACCTTCGACCATTTCTAACTTTGCAGGAGGTAACGAAACTTGCGCTTGCCCAGAAGCAACAAGTTGATTGTTTAAACGTTGATACAATGCTTTGCCTGAAGGTGTGATCAAGTCAGCAAATATATTTGTTCGTTGCCAGTCATTAACCGCACTGTTCCAAGAATCTCTTTGAGTAGCCGTCAAACCAGACCAAGCCTGGCTGATTGCACCAAATGATTGACGTACCGCAGTCTGTGATGGCAATTGCGGATTTGAAGGTATTACTCTAGTACGAACGTAAGAACCGCCTCTATTTTTTGAAAAGACTTGACCGCCTAGTTTCCCACGCGCATCTGTCATCATCATACCGAATTTAATTTTAGCCATAATATAATAATTTAGAATATACCCTTAGAACCATTCTAAGGCTATTTTAAGCAAAGATATATAAATTATGGACAACACCGATACAAGTCCGACTTTTTATAGCTAAAATGCCATTAATTTTTTATAATTAGACCAATATACCATTAACTATAAAAGAAAAAAAGGGTAAATAATTATTTCTGTCATTTCGAAATTTGAATTTTAAGTTGCACGCAATGGGGCGAAGAAGAAGCGTATAGTAGTCAAATCAGGATTAAGTCCGAACAAGCAAATTCCCTAGTCGATACACCGCCCCATATCGGGCAATGAAGAAATTCTAATTTACGAAATAGATATAGCTTTTCGGGGGCGCCCGGGGCTGGCGGGGTTTTTGCACAAGCCCCCTTGCTTTGTGGGGCTTGCGCAAAAACCATGACAGAACGGCAAGGGCGGGGCTGGCGACGCCACTTTTCGTGGCCTTTGCCAGACCAACAAAATTAACGCAAAAACCCGTGGCTGGAGCGTTGGTGGATAGGTTGGAAGGGTTTTTTCCGCTTAACCCCCGACCCCTGCGGAGACGGCTCGAACATTTCGGAAGGACGGAAATAATTATCACCGCCGGTAGGGCCGCACCGTTCACTAATTACAAAAAGCACTAATGTTTCAAAGAAGCAATAAAATGGGTGGGCGGGTGGGACAATTAGCTAGCAAACAAGCCTATACCCTTTATTTTTTTTTAAGTCTTAAAAGCCAATTTGTGAGGTAAATAACCCATTTTCGTGGCATAATCATTCAATATAAAATCAATCCATTTTCTACCGTTACCAGTCATATTTGAAATATTGAAGTAAAATATTGTAGCATACTTACATACAAATTTCTTTAAATCTTTAGCCTTAGATACTATTTTAAAAATATCGTAATCATAAGCTTCTATATATTCACTAATTGTATTTAGCTTCGAAAGTGAACGTGAACAGTACCATAATCGCATATTTTTAGTATTATCATCATTATCAAATTCATTCATAATAGTATTATTATCATCAGATTTTGAAAAATACTTAGATAAATAGCCAGCAACTGCTTGACCTGAAACGACGCTTTTTGTATCAACTGTTGGTGGCCTAGACCATTTTTCAGCACAACCTTTAGCATATCGCTTGCTACTTTCTGAAAAGCTTAATTTATTTTTAATGCCATAAATATTATGGTATTCCGACAATGATAGTGATTTCATTTTATTACTATATTCAGTAACATAGCCATCTTTTTCAATTATGCGATTCCAGATACTTTGCAATGCGAAATAATCTATATAAACGTCTGTAACAATATGATAATGAACATTACCATTCTTTTGATATTCTAATCTCCAAACATAGTTAGTTACTTGAAACCTTGTTCTAATTTCTGTTAAAAATTGATTTAAAAATCGTTCGTTTATATCTCTTGTACATGATTGTTGCTTTGATGGAAGTGTTAATGTTATAAAGTTTATCTTGAAATTATAAATAAGCTTCTTGTTATATGTTATCTGTTTAGAAGGAATTGATAAATAATACAACCAATTTATTTTTTTCTGCATTGTCCGGTAAGCGTTGTCTGAAATTTTTAAATTATGTGACTTTCTTTTCAATTCTATTTTAACATTAACACCGTCTTTATTTTCAAATATATATTTCTTCTTTTTTGTAACATTCCTATACTCTTGATAATAATCATTAAAACGAAATACTGTGTTAAATGTTGTTATTTTATTAGGTACTAGACTAAATGTTGGTATAAATTGATATTTATTACTTTCCATGGAATTTACCTTTTTGAATTGTCGAGCCTTTAATAAACTAATATTACAATTGAACTAATACTTATCGCCGAATCTTTCAGCATCTAATCGAATGGCATTAATTTCCGAAATATAAAACTGAATAATACTTAAATGTTCAAATAAATTATCTAACTGAATACCAAGCTTATAATAACGACTAGTAGTACCGTTTTTCTTTAATTCTCTTTTCAAATCTTGCTTTAAATATGAAGTCATTTCTAATATTAACTTTTCATGATACATTAACAAATCTAACTTTTCAATATCCATAAATAATAATTTTAAATAATAATAATAATATAAGAATAATAATAATAATCATAATAAATAAACAACCATCTAAATAATAGTAACAACAATCAATTACTAAATAATTACTACAATCATAACACTATTAATATAGCATCAATTAAATAATAATAAATATTTAAATAATAGTAACACAATAAAATAACCAATTTTAAATAATAACAAACTAAATAATAACTAATGTAAAAAGCCACCTTTATGGGGTTTTTCAGCGTAATTCCTCCAAAGCAAGTAATAATTTATAAGATAACAATACCTACATAACTTATTTATAATTAATCTAAATTAACAAATCATTGCTAATGCCTTAATAATACTACTATGTATTATCTTATTTATATCGATTCTAAATTTATTTCTTAATTATATTTTATACATATTATAAAAAAAAAAGAGAGGCTTTAAGACCTCTCTATTTTAAATAACTTGCATAGTTATCATTACGCTGTTAGTTGCACCCCTGCAGAGCTAACATGTTACAAATATAAATAAAATGAGTTTAGAACTATTCTAAATTACTATTTGTAAACAATATTTAAAAAATCACACAGTTATTTATATTTATTTTTGACTCTTACAGTTCCTGCGCATTTATAATAACAAAATTTCAAATTTATGAATAATTTAAAAAAAACATCTGAATTTTTAAAAAGCACTAAAAAGCCAAACCTTAATAACACTTCAAATACCTATAGATTGCATGTCTGTTTATTTTCAGGCGGAAGAACTTCAGCATTCTTAGCAAAATATATGAAACAGCACTCAAAATATAATAATAGCATTTTTATATTTATGAATACTGGAAAGGAACGAGAAGAAACTTTAAAATTTGTTAACAAATGCGATTTAGAATTTCGATTGAATTTAGTTTATCTCGAAGCATTAGTAAATAATGAAAGAGGAATAGGAACAAGTTATAAAATTGTTGATTTCAAAACTGCATCAAGACACGGTGAACCATTTGAAGCAATGTTGAACAAATACCCATTACCTAACAATATTGCTTCTAATTGTACTAGAGAATTAAAACTAAGACCAATTGATTCTTACCTGCGCGATAATTATAAAGATTTTAATATTATTAAAGTTGTTGGAATCAGAGCAGATGAAGCTCATCGTAAAAGCGTAAATGCTGAAACTGAAAATGTTATATATCCTCTATGTGATGAAATCAAAACAGATAGCAGATTTATACGCAACTGGTGGGATAAGCAAAGCTTTGACCTTGAATTAAAAGATTATCAAGGAAACTGTGATTTGTGTTTCAAAAAGTCTTTAAAAAAGAGATTGACTATTATAAAAGAAAACCCTGAAATTGCTAAATGGTGGCTTCAAACTGAACAAACATATAGCACTGAGGATATACCAAGATTTGATTTAAGAACAAATAAAAGCATAAAAGAACTGGTTGAATTGTCTCAACTCCCATTTACAAAAGCACAAGATTTGCACGAACTTTCACAGCAACAAAGAGAATTATTTGAATTTGAAACTGATTGCTTTTGTAAGAGTACCTAAAGACTGGTATAAAAACTACTAAACGGCTAAACTGGTAAACGTATCAGATATCGCATAAACTTGTCCAGTTGCTGGACTGATTTCTTTAAACAAAAACGAATATTGCAAGCCTGCTACTATTGTACCATTTGATGAAACAAACTGAGTAAACATATCAAAATCTGTAATAACACCTGTAGTCGATTGTGATGCGTACAATTTGAACTCTGATGCTCTTGGCACTTTTCCAGCTTGCATGCCAATTGTTCCAAAAAATTGAAGTCTTAAACCTGAACGAGCTTCATACCGAAAGTTTAAAGTTGTAGATGATATACTTAAAATTGTCATAATACCAAATGTTCTCCCAGATAGCTTCCCAGGAGCTTGCAATGTAATTGGCAGATTTGCAAAGAATAAATTTTGATTTAATAATAAGAACAAGGCATATCCTGAATATATAGAAGTTTCACCCACTTTGTTAACGTACGGATATAATGACGTCAAATCTTTCCAATCATTTTTTTCAGGCAAAGTCAATTGAGACCATAACGTTGGTATTATCGTAGCTTTCATACGTTGAGCTGTTTGCCTTGTTGAGAATTGTGGCAAACTAAAGGCATTTTGTTTAACCACTTGCCCATATTTAGCAAATTGAAATATTGAACCGCCCAACTTACCTGAAATTCTTGATACCGTTGCACTTAACTTAATTAATGCCATTATTTAAATTTTATAAATTAAAAAAAATGCGTTCATCAAAATATCTTAATGAACGCACAGCTATGAAAAGAAAAAAAAAATATTATTAATTAATTACCGTCGCCTTAATTGTTTGCATTGGCGATGCTTGACCAGATGGCAATACATACCGCACTCCCACATAAATATTAGCACCAACTATCGGAGTACCAAACTTCGCTACATAATTTTCAAAAGAAACAACACCATCAATAGCACTAGCAAGACTAGTATTTATTTGACGTAATCTATTCTTAACAAATGACGTACCTTGAGATAACATAGGAGTTGCGTAAACAATAATGTTTGCATTTCCCAATGTATATGACCCCGTAAGATCTAAACTAATACCAGCTAATGTGAATTCTGCAGATGTTACAATACCCTCGACCATTTCTAACTTTGCAGGAGGTAACGAAACTTGCGCTTGCCCAGAAGCAACAAGTTGATTGTTTAAACGTTGATACAATGCTTTGCCTGAAGGTGTGATCA
>Ga0210029_1002247_pt1 | contig 10654 bp, 8 predicted proteins | sample CryGeymeta201521_FD_183985 | JGI IMG/M metagenome (GOLD analysis project Ga0210029, IMG submission 183985) | Groundwater microbial communities from Crystal Geyser aquifers in Utah, USA - Crystal Geyser metaG 2015-21 (SPAdes) (version 2) | ecosystem: Environmental > Aquatic > Deep subsurface >... | reverse complement strand
CAATCTGGTTTGTGCCGCTAGTCCAAGCACCTTGGCGGCCTGGTTCAGCGCTGCCAGCGGGTCACGCACATCCAGCGCCTGTGCGCCATTTTGTTTGCTGAGTTTTTCGCCGTTGGCACCTAGCACCAGCGGAGTGTGCAGGTAGCGCGGCGTGGGCAACTGCAGGGCACGCTGCAGCAGGATTTGCCGCGCGGAGTTATCAGCCAGGTCCTGGCCGCGTACCACGTCGGTGATGCCTTGCGCGCTGTCGTCCACCACCACTACCAGCTGGTAGGCAAAGCAGCCATCGGCACGCTTCAGAATGAAGTCACCCACCTCGGTGGCCACATCTTGTTGCTGTGCGCCCAGTCTTCGATCTGTCCATGAGAAGACGATTGATGAGGATTTATTTGCTATTAAATGTGTATCTAGATGCGCTTTTTTATCAAGGGCTAGAGGCCTATTTGATTCATTAAAACTGGTATTGAAGCGCCAGGCGCGTGGGGCTTTGCCCTGCAGGCCTGCGCGGCAAGTGCCGGGGTAAACCAGCTCGCCATGGCGTGGCTTGTCGTGGCCGGCTTGGTGCAACGCCTGCTCGATGGCGCGGCGCGAGCAGCCACAGGGGTAGGCCTGGGCGTTGGCGATCAGCTGGGTCAATGCCTGCTGGTACAGGTTGGTGCGTTGCGACTGGTACAGCGGCGCTGCGTCGCTGCACAAGCCACAGGCCGCCAGTTGCTGCAGGATGACATCGGCCATGCCGGGCAGGCAGCGTGTGGTGTCTACGTCTTCAATGCGCACCAGCCATTGGCCGCCATGCGCTTTGGCATCTAGCCAGCTGGCCAGTGCCGCCACCAAAGAGCCCACGTGCAATGGTCCGGTGGGCGAGGGGGCGAAGCGGCCAATGTAGGTAGCCCCCACGCTTGCCACTGCGTGTGTTGCGCTGTCCCCCACGGGAGCCTTCGCGCTTTGGGGCGGCTCGGCGGCGCTCATGCACCAACCCTTACATGCTTTTACGCTGCAGCCAGTGCCAGTTCAAGCCCAGACACAAACGCGTCTTCCACACGGTGGCCAAGGCACCAGTCGCCCATCACACCCAGGCCTTTTTTGCCATCCCATAGGTGGGTTTTGCCCAGCGGCTTCAAGGTCTTGGCGTACAACCAACGTTGGCTATCGATGTGTGCCGGTTCGGCACGGATGCCTGTGACTTCAGAAAAAGCCTTGAGCAGCTTGGCTTGAGCGCGGTTGGGTTCGTCGTGAAGATGCTCCTGAGACCAGGCCGGGCTGGCCTGAATTGTCCAGCGCTCGATCGGTTCACGCCCTGGCTTGCTGGACTCGCGCGCCAGCCAAGCGATGCGATGGTGGGTGCTGATGGCTGCGTTCCATTGCGGACCAAAAGCATTCATGCCAGGTTGCATGGCTTGGGGAAAAGCCAGCATCAAAGTCCAGCAAGGTGCGACCTTGACCTGTTCAATTTGTTTGATCCATGGCGCAGCGAGCTTCGATTTTTGTAGCAGCTCACCCGCTTGAACGCTGGGCAAAGCCATTAAAACAGCATCAAAACCAGAGAAGACCTTGTGGCTACCATCCAGGCCTTCGGTGTGCAGTTGCCATTGTTTTGCATTGAGCACGTCTGCGTCAATTTGCATGACTCGGGTTTGCATGTGCACCCGGTCAGCGCTCACCAGCGGGGTGGCCCAGCCAGTGACCAGCGATTTCATGCCGGGCACGCCCACCCAATGTGATTCGAGCTTGGACAGTCCAACCGATTTGACATGACCGAGTTCGTCAAGCACTTGCACATTGTTGGCGCTCCAACGCTTGGCCAGCTTGGGTGTGGTTTCCATGGCCTGGACAAAGCGGGCATCACGAGCCGTGAAGTACTGCGCGCCATGGTCAAACGAGCCAAAAGCGCTGTCACGCGTGGCCATACGCCCGCCCAGGCCACGGCTTTTTTCGAACACGGTGACTTGGTGCCCGGCTTGTACCAGGGTGCGTGCGCAGGTGATGCCGGCCATGCCAGCGCCGATGATGGCAAAGTGTTTGGGGGTACGTGGGGTTTTGTTCATGGTTTCTCCGTTGTATGTGACCGACTTTACACGCCCCGGTGACGCTCCAGCAAAGCGGCACGTGTGGTCGCACTTTCCAGCTGTGCCAGCCACCATTGCAAAGCCTTGCCTTGCGAGCCACTGGGGGCGGTGCGCCAGGCGTAATTGACGCGTACCGAGCGCGCTGGGCCTTGCGTGGTTTTGACCACCAGACGACCCGCCTCAATGTACGGACCAGCCATGCATTCAGGCACCGAGCCGCAGCCCAGACTGCGCAGGTGGGCATCCAACTTGTCGTGCATGGTGGCCACGGTGAACACGTCCTGTCCACCCAACAAGCCAATCGTTACACCGTGACCCCGGCTGACGGTGTCGGCCACGGCTACGGCGCGGTGCGCACGCATGTGTTCGTCGGTTAACGGCTCGGGTGCGTTGGCCAGAGGGTGGTGCGGCGCCACCGCATAGACAAAGCGCACGTCGCCCAGTGGCTTGGCTTGCAGGGCGGTGGTGGGGATCAGGTCGGCCACGCCAAGGGCCAGGTCGGCCAAGCCGCTGGTCAGGGCTTCTAGCGTGCCAGACAAGGTTTCATCGCGCAGGCGGATGCGAGTGGGCGGGTTTTGTGCCAAAAAGCGGTCGCACAGCTCCATCACCGTAGCCTTGGCGATGATGCTGTCTACCGCAATGGTGAACTGGGGTTCCCACCCGGTGGCCACACGTTTGACGCGGTTGGCCACGGCTTCCAAATCCTGCAACAGGCGGGCACTTTCACGCAGCAGCTCCAGCCCCGCTTGGGTGGGGACGGCGCGGCGGGCGCTGCGGTCAAACAGCAGCACGTCCAGCGCGTCTTCCATCTGGCGCACCCGGTAGGTCAGGGCGCTGGGTACCATGCCCAGCGCGCGGGCGGCGGCGGCAAAACTGCCGGTACGGGAAATGAATTGCAGCATGAGCAACGCATCGGGGGTCAGCACCTGGCTTACAGTTTGCATGTCGTGAAGGGTATTCAAATAAATTGAATGATGCCATCAAATCACTGCGACCGCAGGTCTGGGCTGAAGGCTCAAAATTCAGGCCATCACCGCGGCATTCAAAGGAGTTGTATATGTTGTCCCTCAGACCTTCCCGGGAGCGCGGCTATGCCGACCATGGCTGGCTCAAGTCGTTCCACAGCTTTTCATTTGCCGGTTACTACGACCCAGAGCACATGGGCTGGGGCAATTTGCGGGTGATCAATGAAGACTGGATCGCGCCAGGCATGGGCTTTGGCACGCACGGCCACCGCGACATGGAAATCATCACCTACGTGCTCTCGGGCGAGCTGGCGCACAAGGACAGCATGGGCAACGTCAAGGGCATACCACCGGGCGACGTGCAGCGCATGAGCGCCGGCACCGGTGTGCAGCACAGCGAGTTCAACCACGCGCCCAACGACACCACGCATTTGCTGCAAATCTGGATTGAGCCCAACGTGCTGGGCGTGCCGCCAAGCTACCAACAAACCACGTTTGCGGCCAGCGCCAAGCAAGGGCGCTTGTGCCTGGTGGCCTCACCGGACGGCGCGCAGGGTGCGGTCAGGATTCATGCCGATGCCCGGCTCTATGCAGGGCTATTTGAGGCTGGGCAAACTGGCCGTTTGGCGTTGCTGCCAGGGCGCAAAGCTTATGTGCATCTGGTGCGCGGCGCATTGAGCGTGAACGGCATGGCACTTCAAACCGGCGATGCCGCCCTGCTGGCGGATGAGTCTGAGGTGCTGCTGGGCGACGCCCAGGCGGCCGAGGTGCTGGTGTTTGATTTGCAGGCGTGAGCCGAGCGAAATGGTGGTAAGAACCCAGGGTTGGACACCTGTACAGATTCAACGTGTGTAATTTTTTCAATTTTTCAAAAGGAGTTTCATCATGGCAAAAGTAGCAGTTGTTTTTCATTCGGGTTACGGTCACACCCTGCGCATGGCGCAATCGGTGGCTGAAGGCGCGGGCGCCGAGTTGGTGGCCATTGATGCCGAAGGCAATCTGACGGAGGCCCAGTGGGCCACACTGGCTGGTGCCGATGCCATCATCATGGGCAGCCCCACCTACATGGGCAGTGTGAGCTGGCAGTTCAAAAAATTTGCCGATGCTTCCAGCAAACCCTGGTACGGCCAAGTCTGGAAAGACAAGGTATTTGCCGGCTTTACCAACAGTGCCACCATGAACGGTGACAAGCACAGCACATTGCATTACCTGTTCACGTTGGCCATGCAGCACAGCGGCATCTGGGTCGGCACCGGCATGATGCCCAGCAACGCCAAGGCGGCGCAGCGCAACGATGTGAACTACGTGGGCTCTTCGGCAGGAGCCATGGCACAGTCGCCGTCGGATTCGTCACCGGCTGAAATGTTACCGGGAGACCTGGAAACGGCACGCCTGTTTGGTCAGCGCGTGGCTGCCATCGCAGCCAAATTCAAGGCTTGAGTTCGTTCGATTTGCGGTAACCCCAGCGCGTGGCTTCGGTCGCCGCCTGGGTGCGCGTCTTGGCCCTGAACGCCCGCATGATGGTGGCGACATGGGTCTTGATGGTTTCTTCACCCAGAAACAGTTGCGCACTGATTTCTCGGTTGGTGCAGCCATCAAGCAGCAGTTGCAGCACCTCCAGCTGGCGCGGGCTGAACACCGGCGGCTGAGCTGCAGGGCTGGTGGCGTAGCTGTAGGCTTCAGGAAAAGCGGACAAACTGCTGGGGACATAAATGTTGCCCGCCAGCACATGCCGCAGGGCAAAGAGCAACTCGTCACTCAAGCCCGATTTGGTCACAAAACCCGCTGCCCCTTGGGTCAGCGCTTGTTGCATCACGCTGGGGTTGGCCGAGCCAGACAAAATGACCACCGGCAAATCCGGGTGCTGTTGACTCAAAACGGCCAAGGCGGCCAGGCCATTCATGTCGGGCAGGTGGTAGTCCAGCAGCACCAAGTCCAAATCCGGGTGCGCGCGGGCCAGGGCAAAAGCCTGTGCACAGTCAGGCGCTTGCAGCACCTCAACGGTCTGCCCGGGTTCAAGCCCTTTGAGCACCTGGCTCAAGCCTTCACGCACCAACGCGTGGTCATCAACTACCAGAATTTTCAAGTGATCAGCCCTGGGGTCTTCTTACAATCCAACGGGTAACCGTCCGGGCGTTTTCTGCGCCTGTCGACCGGTTACAACCATCATACTTGAAGCCCATGTTTGTTCACTTACGCCTGCACACCGAATTTTCCGTTATTGACGGCACCACCCGCATTGATGAGGTGGTCAAAGCAGCGGCGGCCGATGCCCAGCCCGCCCTGGCCATCACCGACCTGAGCAACCTGTTTGGCGGCATCAAGTTTTACCGCGAGGGACGCAAGCGCGGTGTGAAACCGGTGCTGGGGGCCGAGGTGTGGCTGGAGGGCCTGGGCAAGGCGCTGGGGCAGTTGTCGCGCGTGTTGCTGCTGGTGCAAAGTCAACAGGGCTATTTGAACTTGTCGGAGCTGCTGGCCCGTGCCTGGACGCAAGCCGGGGGCAAGGCCCAGGCCACGGTATCGCTGGCATGGTTGACCGAGTTGAACGCGGGTTTGATTTGCCTCTCGGGCGCGCAGGCCGGCCCGGTCGGCCAAGCCCTGCTGCAGGGTGATGAGGCCCGGGCGCTGGACGGCGCGCTGCAACTGGCGCAGGTGTTCCCGCACCGCTTTTATCTTGAATTGCAACGCGCTGGCCGCCCCGATGACGAGGCGCATGTGGCGGCGGCCGTGCAACTGGCGCAACGCATGGCTTTGCCGGTGGTGGCCACGCACCCGGTGCAATTTTTAAGCCCTGACGATTTTGAGGCGCATGAAGCCCGCGTGTGCATTGCCGAGGGCGAGATTCTGGCCAACCCGCGCCGGGTACGCCGCTTCACCCGTGAGCAATATTTCAAAACCGCCGCCCAGATGCAGGCGCTGTTTGCCGATGTGCCCAGCGCCCTGGCCAACAGCGTGGAAATTGCCAAGCGCTGCAACCTGAGCCTGGTGCTGGGCAAGCCACAGCTGCCAGACTTTCCCATTCCCGAGGTCGATGGGGTGGTGATGGAGGCCAACGAGTATTTTCGCTACGCCTCACACCTTGGCCTGAAAGAACGCATGGCGCATTTGTATCCCGACCCGGTGCAACGCGCAGCCGAGATGCCACGCTACCTGGAGCGGCTTGAATTTGAGCTGGTGACCATTCTGGGCATGGGTTTCCCTGGCTACTTTCTGATTGTGGGCGACTTCATCAACTGGGCCAAAAACAACGGCTGCCCGGTGGGCCCAGGGCGTGGTTCCGGGGCGGGTTCCCTGGTGGCTTATGCGCTGAAGATCACCGACCTGGACCCGCTGCAGTACAACCTGCTGTTCGAGCGCTTTTTGAACCCCGAGCGGGTGTCCATGCCCGACTTTGACATTGACTTTTGCCAGACCAATCGCAACCTGGTGATTGACTACGTCAAGAGCAAATACGGCAAAGACGCGGTCAGCCAGATCGCCACCTTTGGCACCATGGCCGCGCGTGCCGTGATCCGCGACGTGGGCCGTGTGCTGGACATGAGCTACACCTTTTGCGACGGCATCAGCAAGCTCATCCCGAACAAGCCGGGCGTGGCCGTGACCTTGCAATTGCCACCGCCGTCTGGTGAAAAGCGCGACGACAAACTGGTTTACGCCATGGAGGCCGAGCCGATTCTGGCCGAGCGCGAAGCCCGTGAAGAAGACGTGCGCACCCTGCTGGAGCTGGCACGCAAGCTGGAGGGGCTGACGCGCAACATCGGCATGCACGCCGGGGGGGTGCTGATTGCCCCGGGCAAGCTCACCGACTTTTGTCCGCTGTACCAGCAGCCCGGCAGTGATTCGGCGGTGAGCCAATACGACAAATACGACGTGGAGTCGGTTGGTCTGGTGAAGTTTGACTTTTTGGGCTTGGCCACACTCACCATTCTGGAAATTGCGCGCGAATTCATCATCAAACGCCACCCAGGGCAGGAGCACTTTGCGTTCGAGAACCTGCCGATTGACGACAAAGCGGTCTACAAGCTGTTTCAGGACGGCAAGACCGAAGCCGTGTTCCAGTTTGAATCGCGCGGCATGCAAGGCATGTTGCGTGACGCCAAACCCACCCGACTGGAAGACCTGATTGCGCTGAACGCCTTGTACCGCCCCGGCCCCATGGATCTGATCCCCAGCTTTGTGGCACGCAAACATGGCCGCGAGGTGGTGGAGTACCCGCACCCCCTGGTGGCCGAGATGCTCTCAGAGACCTACGGCATCATGGTCTACCAGGAACAGGTGATGCAAACGGCGCAGATTCTGGGCGGATATTCGCTTGGCGGTGCCGATATGTTGCGCCGCGCCATGGGCAAAAAAGACGCGGCGGAGATGGCCAAGCACCGCCAGATATTCCGTGACGGTGCAGCCAAAAAAGACATTTCTGAGAGCAAAGCTGACGAAGTTTTTGACTTGATGGAAAAGTTTGCCGGCTACGGCTTCAACAAGTCGCACGCCGCCGCTTACTCGCTCTTGGCCTACCACACCGCCTGGCTCAAGGTGCATTACTGCGCCGAGTTCTTCTGCGCCAACATGACGGTTGAAATGGACGACACCGACAAGCTCAAGGTGTTGCTCGAAGATGCCCTGAAGATGGGGTTGAGCTTTGAGCCCCCGGACGTGAACCGGGGCGTGAGCCGGTTTGAGCCGGTGTCCGACACCGTGATTCGCTACGGCCTGAGCGCCGTCAAGGGCAGCGGCCAGCAAGCCATTGAAGCCATTGTGGCTGCGCGTGAGGGGCGCGGTGTCGGCCCCAACGGCGATGCCAAAGGCCCGTTCAAGAGCTTGTTTGATTTTTGCGCCCGGGTTGACCGCAGCCGCATCAACAAGCGCACCGTAGAAGCCTTGATCAAAGCCGGTGCGTTTGATGCCATTGACCGCAATCGCGCCAGCCTGCTGGCCAGTGTCGATCTGGCATTTGAATTTGGTGCAGCCGCCCTGGCCAACGCCAACCAGTGCAGCCTGTTTGACATGGGCGGTGACGATGACCATGGCTCCAGCACGCAAGAGCCCGACCTGGTGCAGGCCACGCCCTGGGGCGTGAAAGAGCGGCTGACATTTGAGAAAACAGCCCTGGGGTTTTACCTGTCGGGCCACTTGTTTGATGAAGTGGTGGGCGAGGTGCGGCGTTTTGCCAAGCGCCCAATTGCCGAGCTGATCGACACCCGCGAACCGCAACTGCTGGCGGGCATCATCACCGACTTTCGCGTCATCAACGGCCAGCGCGGCAAGCTGGCGCTGTTCAAGCTGGACGACAAAACCGGTGTCATTGAAGCCCGTGCCGACGAGGCCATGATCACCGCCCACAAAGACCTGTTCAAGGACGATGAGCTGGTGATTGTGATGGGCAAGCAGCAGCCGGATCGCTTCTCGGGTGGCATGCAGTTGACGGTCACCCAGGTCTGGAACCTGGAGCAGGCGCGCTGCCGCTTTGGCAAGTACCTGCGGGTCACGGCCAGCAGCAGCGGGGCGACCAGCAAACTTGACCTGCCACGTTTGCTGAAAGATTTTCCGGCACAGAAAGAAGTCACTGAACAGGGCGATCTGTGGCGCGGCCTGGGGGTGCGCATGGCGCTGCAGTGCAGGGCAGAAGAGGGCGCTGCCACGGCCGAGTTGCAGTTGGGCGAGCGGGCCCGGTTCTACCCCAGCGATGCGGCACTGGCCAGCTGGTGGGCTCAGGTAGCGCCGGGTACGGCTGAAATTATTTATGAATAATTGGCCTCTAGCCCTTGTAATATAAGGGCGAGCAGCTATTTAAATAATAGCAATTTGGGTGACGTGACGAACTTGGCTTTCCCCTTGTAGGGCGGGTTTGAACCCGCCATGGCCGACTGAAGTCGGCCCTACGACACGCCATTCTTGTCGGCAGTGGGCGTTGTTTCACGTTAAGGCGTTGTTTCACGTTAACGTCCATGTTCAACAAGGACACCCCAAAGCATGAAACACGCGTGCCCTGCGTAGGGCGGGTTTTAACCCGCCATGGCCGACTGAAGTCGGCCCTACGACACGCCATTCTTGTCGGCAGTAGGCGTTGTTTCACGTTAACGGCTACCGTCATTCTTTCCGGTTAATCTTTGGGCCTGAAACTGATCACCAGCACCGGTGGCACACGGCCATCGGTGTCGCGTGGCAGCGCTTCGGTCTTGTCGATGGCTCTGAGCACCGCGTCGTCCCAGGCCTTGTTACCACTGGATTTGAGCAGCTTGCGGCCGATGATGGAGCCCTCGGGTGCGGTGCGCACTTCTACTTCAGCGGTGGGGTTGCCGTTGATGTCTTCGGTGAACACGATGTTGGGTTTGATGCGGGCCTTGATGCGTCCGGCGTAGCTGGCCGACGGCCCGGCTGATTTCAGCGCTGTGCCCGTGGCGCTGGGGCCACCGCTGGCTCCGGCCAGACCGGCGATGCGTTGCAGGTTTTTTTGGCGCTGCGCTTCCAATTGCTTGGCTTGCAGCGCTTCCTGCTTCTTGATCTGTTCGCGTTTGGCTTTGTCGGCCAGGTCTTGTTTGAGCTTGTCTGCCTTGGCTTTTTCTTGCTTGATTTTTTCCAGCTTGGCTTTCTCAAGCTTGGCTTGCTCGGCTTTGAGTTTTTGCTGCTCCAACTCGCGTTGTTTCAACTTGCGCTGCTTTTCCTGTTCCAGCGCAATGTCCACCTTGGGCGGCTGCACCACAGGTTCCGGTGGCGGCAGGGGTTGGGGTTGGGGTTGGGGTGGGGGTGGTTCTACTGCCGGTGGCTCTGGGGGCGGCTCTTGTAGTTTGGGGGCGGCTGCCACCGGCACACTGGCCCAGAGTTCGGCCTCGGCAGGTGTCAACTCAGCTTGTCTGCGCCAGTTCACGCCCCAGGTCAAGGCGGCCACCAGCAGGGCATGGGCGATCAAGGCCAGCAGCAGCGCACGCAACAGCCCGGCAGTGGGCGGCGGTGCAAATTCCAGGCGGTCAACCGCGGCGTTCATGGCTGTCCAGTTCAGGGCGCGAGTTGCACCGACAAGCCCACCCGCGCCACACCGGCACGCTGCAAGGTGTCCATGACCTTGACCACCGCTTCGTACTTGACGGCTTTGTCGGCACTGATCACCACCGCCGGGTTGGCCGCACCCGCTTGCGCCTGCTTGACCGCGCTGGCGACTTCCTTGAGGCTGATGCTGCTGGACTTGTCTTTGAGCTTGAGCTGCAACGCCTCGTCTTTGCCAATGATGATTTGCACCACCTGATCAGGCTGCTGGGCGGCCTTGCCGACGCTGGGCAGGTCGATCACGCTGGGGGCGATCAGTGGCGCGGTGACCATGAAAATGATCAACAGCACCAGCATCACGTCAATGAACGGCACCATGTTGATCTCGTTGATGGTGCGGCGACCTCGTCCGCGGTGGGCTACAGCTGCCATGGTGTGCTCCTGTTGCGCTCAGTGGCCGCCGGCCGATTGCGCGCCCACGTTGCGCTGCAAAATATTGGAGAACTCTTCAATGAAGGTCTCCAGCCGGATGGCAATGCGGTCAATGTCGCGCGCAAAGCGGTTGTAGGCCACCACCGCCGGAATGGCGGCAAACAAGCCAATGGCGGTGGCCACCAGCGCCTCGGCAATGCCGGGAGCCAC
>Ga0210029_1002244_pt1 | contig 10658 bp, 9 predicted proteins | sample CryGeymeta201521_FD_183985 | JGI IMG/M metagenome (GOLD analysis project Ga0210029, IMG submission 183985) | Groundwater microbial communities from Crystal Geyser aquifers in Utah, USA - Crystal Geyser metaG 2015-21 (SPAdes) (version 2) | ecosystem: Environmental > Aquatic > Deep subsurface >... | reverse complement strand
CCAGCAGGTGGTCCCGCGTAGCCGCCTGCGCCAGCAGGTGGATCGGTCCACGGCCTGGCGGCCGCAGCCACAGGGCGTCCACCTGCTGGCGCAGGCAGCTACGAGAAGCCCGACAACGGAGACCACACTTGCCCAACCTAACCAACGTCCAGCACCCCCTCCCCGGCCCCAAGTCCAGGCAACTCCTCGACGCCTGGCACCAGTACGAAGCCCAGTGCACCGGCTACCAGGCGCAACTCGTCTGGGACCATGCCGAGGGCGTGCTGGTGACCGACGTCGACGGGAACAAGTTCATCGACTGGACGTCCGGGGTGCTGGTCGCCAATGTGGGCCACAGTCATCCCAAGCACGTCGAAGCCGTCCAGCGTCAGGCGGGCCGCCTGATGAACAACTACGACTTCCCCACGCCCGAGCGAGTCGCCTTCGCCAAACGTATGGTCGAGACGACGCCGCCCAACCTGGACAAGGCGTTCTTTCTGACCACGGGCAGTGAGGCGTGCGAAGCCGCGGTCCGCGTGGCGAAGCGCTACACCGGGAAGTTCGAGATCGTCTCCTTCGTCGGCGGGTTCCACGGGCGGACGTACGCGGCCATGAGTCTGGCGGGCATGGCCGGTACAAAGAGGCAGTACGGGCCGCTCATGCCCGGTGTCATCCGCGCACCGTTCCCGTACTGCTATCGCTGCCCGCTGGGCAAGTGCCCGGACTCCTGCTCGATGGAGTGCTTCGACCTGATGGAGACCATCGTCGATGCCTCTACCACGGGCAGCCTGGCCGCCGTGATGGTCGAAGCGTACCAGGGCGCCGCCGGGTTCATCTTCGCGCCCGACGGCTACCTGAAGCGCCTTGAGACGTGGGCCCGCGACCGCGACCTAGTCTTCATCCTCGACGAAGTGCAGTCGTCCTATGGTCGCACCGGCAAGATGTACGCCGCCGAGTGGGACGACCTCCGCCCGCACCTCATGGCCGTCGGCAAAGGCATCGGCAGCGGCATTCCCACTTCGGCGCTGATGGCGGAGTCCCAGGTCATCGGCGCGCTCGGGCAAGGCGAGATGAGCAGCACGTGTGGCGGCAACCCCGTCTCATGCGCCGCCGGTCTCGCCGTGCTTGACATCATGGAAGCGGAAGACCTGATCGGCAACGCCAACCGCATGGGCGCAATCATCAAGGACCGCCTGCTGCAGATCCAGGAGAAGTGCCCGTACCTAGGCGACGTGCGCGGCCGCGGTCTGGTCATCGGCATGGAGTTCGTCAAAGACAAGCAGACCAGAGAGCCCGCGCCCGACATCACCCGCCAAGTCATCGACAACGCCGCCCAACACGGCGTCCTTGTCGGCTCCGTCGGCATCTACGGCAACGTCATTCGCGTTGCGCCGCCGCTGATGATCCACGACGCCGAGGTGCATGAATCGCTGGATATCATGGAGCAGGTGCTGACCACCTTGTATACTCGCGAAGGTTAGGAATACACCGAAGTGGAAGTTCGCAGAACTTCACCCGTGGGCGTGTGGTGAGCACTCAACACACTGCCGTGCACGCAGAGGCGTCGAACTTGTGCAATAGCTTCGGTGTATTCCTAACCTTCGCGAGTATAGCACAGGTCTCCTGACCTGTGGGGTGGCGGGGCGGCTGACAGGTTAGGAAACCTACCCCACAAAGGACTTCGCGTCACCAAGTCACCATGTCCCGTTCGCGCCTGCGACAAGCCATCACCAACCACCTCCCCGCAGCCCAGTCCCTCCTCTGCGACCTCCTCCACTTCGAGTCCACGCCGGGCAACGAGCGGGAAGCCATGCAGTACCTCGCCAATGCCTTTGCTGCCGTCGCACCGGAGGTCGAGCGGGTGCCTCTTCCGGCCAACCTGGGCACCGACCCCGACTACTCTGACCCCGTGCCCGACCTGACGTACGACGGCCACTTCAATGTCCGCGTGCGCCTCCCCGGAAGCGGCGGCGGCAGGTCCGTCATCTTCAACACTCACGCCGATGTGGTCCCCGCCTCGCAGGGGCAGGAGCGGCCGTTCGACCCGGTGGTGCAGGACGGCGTTGTGTACGGCCGCGGCGCCTGTGACGCCAAGGGGCAGATCGCTTGCCTCTACCTGCTCCTGTCCGCCCTGAAGGAGGTGGGGTCTCCCCTACCCGGCGACGTCATCCTGCACCTTGTCGTCGAGGAGGAAGTCGGCGGCAATGGCTCCCTCGCCATGGTCCGTCGCGGCGAACGAGCGGACGCTTGCATCGTGATGGAGCCGACGGCGTACACCCTCTTCCCATCCGTCCGCGGAGCCGTGTGGTTCCGGGGAACGTGCCACGGTCGCGCCGGGCACAGCGGCCGCGCGGGCGACACGGTGAGCGCGTTGAAGATGGCCGTCCGCGTCATGGAGATCCTCGAAGGCTACCACGCGCGGCTGCTGGCGTCTTCGAAGGGCATTCCGCTCTTCGATCAGTTCCCCAACCCAATGCCCATCACCTTCGGCAAGCTCCGCGCCGGCGATTGGCCGGCAACAGCGCCGAGTCAGGCGACCATCGAGGGCGTCCTCGGTCTGCTGCCAAACAAGACGTGGAAGCACGTCACCGAGGAAATGCGTCAGGCGATCCTCGACGAAGGCGACGAGTACCTGCGCGAGCACTTCGACCTCACGTTCATGTACCGCCACGACGCACACGTACTCGACCCGCGGCACCCGCTGGTTACGGCCCTGCTGGCAACATGCGGGGAGCTGGACCTCCCCACCGAAGTCACCGCCATGACCGCCTCGTGCGACTCCTGGTTCTACAACAACCAGCTCAACATCCCCACCGTCGTCTTCGGCTGCGGCACGCTTAAGTATGCGCATTCGAACCAGGAGCAGATCGCGATGGAGGAGATTGCGAAGGGGGCGGAGGTGTTGGGGCGGTTCCTGCAGCGATGGGGCCGCCAGTGATGATCTCACCACGGAAACACGGAGAGCACTGAGAACTGGAAAAGGCGTTCGTCTGTCCTTGCCCCAGCCCTTCTCCGTGTACTCCGTGTCTCCGCGGTTCACCAAACCGGAGTGAACCATGCAAGCTTTGGTCAAGACCCAGAAGGGCATCGGCTACCTCGAGTTGCAGGAGAAGCCGGAGCCCAAGCCCGGCGTCGGCGAAGTCCTCATCGAGGTCAAAGCCTGCGGCATCTGTGGGACCGACGTACATGTGAAGCACGATCAGTTCCCGTACTGGCCGCCGGTGATCCTCGGGCATGAGTTCGCTGGAGAGGTCGTGGAGCTCGGGCCCGAGGCGGAGGGTATCGAGGTCGGTGCGCGCGTGGTGGGCGAGCCGCACACACAGCACTGTGGGCACTGCTATCTGTGTCGCACGGGCAATGTGCAGATCTGCGCGATGAAGCGGTCCCCGGGGTGGGGCATCGACGGGGCGTTCGCCAAGTACCTGGTGATGCCGACGAAGCTGCTGCACCGCATGCCCAACGGGATGTCGTTCGACGAAGCGGCAGTGGTCGAGCCGACCGCCAACTGCGTCACCGACATCGTCGAGCGCGCTCGCCTGCAGGCGGGCGACTTCGTGGTTGTGCTCGGCCCGGGACCGATTGGGCTGCTGTCGGCGCTGACGGCGAAGGCAGCCGGCGCTCGCCACGTCGCCATCGTCGGCACGCCGGCAGACGAAGCAGTCCGCCTGAGCAAAGCCCGCGAACTGGGTCTCGACACCGTCCTCAACCTGGCGGAGACGGACCCGGTGGAGGCTGTCATGGACCTGACCAACGGCCTTGGCGCCGACATGGTGATCGAGTGCAGCGGCGCGCCGCCGGCCATCGCCTCAACGGTGAAGTACGTCCGCAAACTCGGCAAGATCTGCGCCATCGGCCTGACCGGCGGAACAGCCGTTCAGTTCCCCTGGGACGACGCCATGAAGAAGGTCTGCGAACTCATCTTCAACCTGTCCACTCAGTACACAAGCTGGGATCGGACCATCGCCCTGATCGCCTCGGGGCAGCTCCCCGCCGGCGAGGTCATCTCGCACCGCGAACCGTTGGCGAACTGGGAGAAGGTGTTCGAGGACGTGGAGGAGCTGCGGGCGCTGAAGGCGTTGCTGATTCCGTGAGGATCGTCGACGGCCGCTACGGCGCCATCCCCCCATCCAGCACCAGCGAGTGCCCCGTGATGTACGCCGCCTCGTCCGACGCCAGGTAGAGCGCCGCGTGGGCGATCTCCTCCGGCGTGCCTACACGGCCCAACGGCTGGCGCGCGATGAACGCCCGGAGCGCTTCCGCGGGGTCGGGCGCGTTGTTGACGCGTTCGTGCCACGACTCAGTTGCGACTGTCGCGGGGCAGATGCAGTTGCAGCGGATGCCGTGGGGGGCGAAGTCCTGGGCGATGCTCTTGGTCAACCCGACGACGCCGAACTTGGTGACGCAGTACGCGCCACGCTGCTTCACACCGATGAGACCAGCGATGGACGCCATGTTGACAATACAGCCGCCGTCGCCCTGCTTCAGGAACTGCTGAAGGGCATACTTGCAGCCCAGGAAGACGCCGGTCAGGTTGACATCGAGCGCCCTTTGCCACTCGTCTTCGTCCTGCTCGGCGATGGTTCCCACTGGCACGATGCCGGCGCAGTTGAAAACAATGTCGAGGCGCCCGTAGGCGTCCACAGCCGCCTGCAGGAAGCGTTTGCTGTCCTCAACCCTTGAGGTGTCTGCTTGTTCGAAGAGCGCGTCTCCTCCCAGTCCCTCGATTAGGGCGAGGGTCTTCTCACCGGCTTCTCTGTCTCGATCCACGGTGATGAGGCGAGCACCCTCGCTGGCGAACAGCAGGGCGGTCGCTTTGCCGATGCCCGCGCCCGTGCCAGTCAACACGGCCACTTTTCCTTGCAGTCTCACGGTTGGTTCCCTTCCTCGGCGGAGGCCGGCCTCCCTTGGCGCTCAGGCGCCGAGGCGGTCACGGTCCCCAGATCGTCGGTCCCAGGCCAGCCAACAGAAGCCGAGGTCCTCGATGAGCTGGCGGAACTTGTCGAAGTCCACCGGCTTCACGAGGTAGCTGTTGGCCTGGGCTTCGCACGCCTTGGCCATGTCCGTCTCCGCGTCCGAGCTGGTCAGGACGGCCACCGGAATCGGCTGCAGACTCCGGGCCGCCTTGATCTCCTGCAACACCTCGATCCCGTCGATCTTGGGGAGCCGCAAGTCCAGCAGCACTAGGTGGGGGCGTGGGTTGGTCTCTGGGTCGGCGAAGTCGCCTCGCTGGTGCAGGTAGTCAAGCGCCTGCTCCCCGTCTTCAACGTGATGCAGTTCGTTGGCGACGCGATGGCGACGCAGGTTGCGCTTGACCAGCTCCGCGTGCCCCGGTTCGTCTTCCACCAGCAGTATTTCCAGGGCGGTCCCTTGCATCTCAATCAGGCTCCAGGGCAGTGACGCCGGGCAGCGTAAAGCAGAAAGCGCTCCCGCCGCCCTTGCCGTCGGACTCGATCCAGATACGCCCATTGTGCAACTCAATGAGGCGCTTCACAATGGCCAGACCGACGCCCGTGCCTTCCGCCGTCTTCTCGAGCTTGTCGAACAGACCGAATACCCGCCCCTGGTGGCGCGGCTCGATTCCGATTCCGTTATCCCGCACATACAGTACCGATTCGCCGCCCTGCTGGCGGACGCCCACCTCGATTCGCGGCTCCGGTTGCCCACCCATGAACTTGGCGGCGTTGTCCAACAGATTCTCGAACACTTCCAGAAGCCTGGCGCGGTCGCCGGGCACCGTCGGCAGATCGGTGGCGATCTCCAGCCGGACGCCACCGGCGCTGATTCTGCCGGAGACCAACTCGACCGCCTCCTGCACCAGCTCGGTCAACGAGACCGCCTCCGGTGGACCAACCATCTGCCCCAGCCGGGACAGCTCCAGCAGGTCGTCCAACAGGTGCTGCATCTTCGCCGCAGCCTGAGAGATGTGGGCAACATCGGCTGCCACGCCGTCGACGTCCCCGTCGGCGATGTCTTCCTCCAGCGCACCCGCGAACCCGCGGATCGTGATCAGCGGCGCTTTCAGGTCGTGGGACACTGTGTAGGTGAACCGCTCCAACTCGGCGTTCTGCCGCTCCAATTCACGGATGAGGTGCTCACGCACAGCTTCGTGGAGCTTCCGCTCGGTGGCGTCGCGGAAGACGCTCAGGACCAGGTCCGGCAGCAAGGCATTCTCCAGGCTTGCGGAACTGCCCGTAAGGTACCGAACCACTCGCAGCAGCCCGAACGCAGCAACGGCAGCCGCCATCAGAGCCGGGGCCGCCAGCCGAAATCCCGACTGCCACTTCTCCTTCGCAACGCCCCCCACGACGAAGCCAGTAGTTAGAAAGCAGAGGGCGGTGGCCGGCGCCATCGGGATGTAGTGCGGCCGAATCGCCCCGAGAAGGCCGAGCCCGGGCAGGTAGCCCAGCAGGCCACAGACACCGAGGAGCGCCGCGCCCGCCGAACAAGCGAGAGCCACGCGCCGACACCGCTCCCTCACCTCGTGAGCGGTTGGCTCCACTGCAGGGAGCTGAGGGGCCGAGCCCGGTGTGCCCACGCCCTACTCTCCCTCCCGAAGCGCGCTCCGGCCCATCGCGTCGGGCAAACGCGGAAGGGCAAACGAGAATGTCGTCCCCACTCCCACCTCCGACTCGAACCAGAGCCGCCCGCCGTGCCGGCGAACCAACGCCTGCACGTACGCCAGCCCCATCCGCTCACCCGGCACGTCGTCATGTCCGGCCCGGCGAAGGGGAGCGAACACCCCGTCGCGGTCTTCCTCAGCGATGCCGCGGCCGTTGTCACGGATGCAGTAGAGAGTCTCGGTCGGTCCGGCCTCGCCGACGACCTCGATCTGCCCAGGCCGAGCCGCGTCCAAGTAGTTCACTGCGTTGGCCAGTAAGTTGGCGAGGACCTGCTCCAGGGCGTCGCGGTCAGCCATGGCGGGAGGCAGAGGACTGAGGGTGACCGCGGCGCCGCACTCCCGTACCCGCGGGGCCAGTGACTCCAGGACCTCGCCGGCCAGGGCGTCCATATCAACCTCCTCAAGGTGAAGCTCGACGTGTCCCAGCCGCGCGAGTCGCACCACCGCGCCGAGGAGCTGGCTCAACCGCGCCGTGGCAGACTCAACGAACGCCAGGGCCTCGGGAGCCTCTCGGCCGAGCGTTACCGCGAGGGCCCGCCGAGCCGGGTCGGTCAGGTGCGGCAACGCAGGCCGGATGGCGGTCTCCACGTCCTCCAGGGAGAGCCGCAGCTCGTCCACGAAGCCCTTCAGGCTAACCAGCGGTGCCCGTAGATCGTGGGACAGCAGTGAGACGAACTGCCGGTTCTCCTCGTCGATCCGCTCCAGTTCGGCCGTCCGTTGCGCAAGCAACGCCTCCAGGTGGTCGCGGCAGGCCTGCCCCCCCCCGCTCCGTCGTGGCGTGAGCGCCAAGCTCCGTTGAGTCGGGCGGCCGGTGCGGAAGGCCGCTCATGTCGCTGCCGCCTTTCGAGCGGCTACGGCTTTGCCGACGGCGTCGTGCAGGGCCTTCATGGTCGTGGGCGTCTGCACCCACGCGGCGACGCCCGGTTCTTGCAGGCTGGGCGAGTCCTCGCGCAACGGGTAGCCAGTTACCGCCACGGCGTGCAGAGAAGGGTCCCGCAAGCGCAGGCTCTGCAGGAGCTTCCAGCCAGCCGGCCCGGGCACTCCCACACCCAATACTGCTGCTTGAACCCGCTCGGCGTTGTCGTCATACACGCCCGCTGCCTGCGCGTCATCCGCAGCAGTGAGCACCTCGTATCCCAGACCCGCGAGCATGTCGCGGAGCACCTGCAAGATTCGGGGCTCGTGCTCCACGACCAGTAGGGTCACCGGCTCTGCAGGGGGCGGCTCGGCGGTCTCTTGGGCGTCGGCCGCAACCTGGTATGCCGGGAGGTACACAGTGAGCGTAGTTCCCTTCCCAGGCGCGCTCTGCACTTGGATAGCGCCCTGATGCTGTTGGACGATCCCGTAGACCTGCGCCAGTCCGAGCCCGGAGCCCTGGCCGACATCCTTGGTGGTGTAGAACGGCTCGAACATTCGCTCGACAACGGCCCCGGGCATGCCGACACCGTTGTCCTGGACGCTCAACGCCACCCAATTGCCGGGTGCCATGCCGACTGCAGGGGCGTCGTCTTCGCTTGTCACCGTCAAGCGCGAGACGCCGATCCGCAGCTCGCCGCCGCCGCGCAGCGCGTGGATGGCGTTGGCAGTCACATTCTCCAGCACCCGTTCAACTTGTGTCACGTCGGCGTTCGCCAGGCACTCCCGCAGGGCGGTGTCGATTGACAGCGAGACGTTCGCCGGGAGCCGCTGCCGGATCAGCCCGGCAGACTCTCGCACCAGTCCCACCAAGTCCAACGGGCGTAGGCGCACCAGGACCGACTTCCGGCTGAAATCCAGGAGCTGACTGATCAGCCGGGCAGCCCGCTGCCCTTGCTCGTAGATCACCGCCACCCGCTGCTCCGCACGCGCGCTCAACCGATCCTGTATCTGCATCAACTGGGCGGTGCCCATCATGCCGGTCAGAAGGTTGTTGAACTCATGGGCGATCCCGGCGGCCAACTGGCCCACCGTCGCGAGTCGGTTCTGCTCCTCGAGTTCCTTCTGCACGCGACGCTCGTGGGTCACATCCCGCTTCACCGCCACGTACCCTACGAGGGAGCCGCCGGCCTCGCGCACCGGCGAGAGGACCGCCTCCTCCTGATAGTGAGTGCCGTCCCTGCGCCGGTTGACGAACTCTCCCGACCACACCTCGCCTCGGCCGAGCGTGTCCCAAAGCTCTCGGTAGAAATCCTCGTCGTGTTGTCCGCTCTTGAGAAGTCTCGGGTTTTCGCCGATTGCTTCCTCGCGGGAGTACCCCGTTATCCGCGTGAACGCCGGATTGACGTACTGGATCGTGCCCGCGGGATCCGTGATGACGATGGTATCGGGCACCTGCTCAATGGCCGTCGCCAGGCGTTCGCGTTCTGCCTCGGTGCGCTTGCGGGTACATAGATGCCCCAACGCGGAGGCGTACAGCACCAGCAACTCGCGGTCGCGCTCAGTGATCGACTCACCCGTCAGTAGGTTGTCGAGGCACAGGCAGCCAACGATCTTCTCGCCGTCCCAGAGCCCCGCGACTGCATGGTCGCCAGAGCCAACCGGTGCTCCCATGTCATTGAGCAGAGGGTCTTCGCGTCTCAGCTCGGACAACGCTTCCCGGCGAAAGAGACGCCCCAGCGCCGACTCCGGACTGACCTTCAGATGCTGCCCGCGCTCGTCCCGAATGCCGCCCTCTTCGTCAACGCCGAAAGCGCCAATCGCCTCCGTTGAGTCGCTGCCGACAAACCACAGCCCCAGTCGCTCGAAGCCCAGCCGACTGCGCCCCAACTCGACGGCCGCCAGACACAATTCGTCGAAGTTGCCCGCCCGGGTGAGCTCGTTCGTCACCTCGTGGAGGGTGGTCAATCGCTCGCTGAAGCGGCGCGCTTCCTGCTGTCCGGCCTGCAGCGCCTCCTCGGCGTGGCGTTGCGCCACCGCCTTCTCGATCACCGCAGGCAGGAGGTCCAAGTACCGGGCCTCGCAATCCTTGACCAAGTAATCGGCAGCACCCTCCTTCATAGCCGCAACAGCGAGCTGCTCGCTCCCGATCCCGGTGACCATCACCACCGGCGGGCATTGCTTCCGGGACTGCAGTGCCCGGAGCACTTCCAGACCTCCAAGCCCGGGCATAGCGTGATCGACGAACACCACCTCGTAGGAGCCACCCTCCACCATGGCCAGCCCGTGCTCGCCATCGGCAACGGTATCGACTGCGTACCCGGCGCGCTCCAGGCGTTTCTGGAGCAGTCGGCGAAGGCCGGCGTCATCGTCCATGTACAGGATGCGGGCGCTGGGACTGTCGAGCATGCGCGCCACCTCTTAGTGCATCTCTCTGCTACCAACACTGATTTGCAAAGGTTACGCCACTCCCTCCCGGCAGTCGCCCGGCACCGGGGCTGAGGGGACGCACATGCCTTCGCGCCCTCACCAAGGGTTTTCCGGATGAGTTCTCGCGGAGCGTCGTTGGTGACCGCAGCGCCGGACCGCCTACACTGAGGGAGCTTTCCCCGGCGGCGGGGGCTCCTCCACGGTGTCGATCCCGGCGCCTCGCAAGAGCGCCGCGGCGTTGGCTATCGCGACTGCGTCCGGCGGAGGCACGGCCGACATAGTGTCGGGTCTACCGACCGCTTCGTACTTCGAGTGTGCCAGGGCATGGTACGGCACGAGCCGCAGCCTGGTTGGGTTCTCCAGAGCGCACAGAAATGCTGCGACAGCTTCCAGATGAGGCGCCGCGTCGTTGACGCCAGGGATCAGCGGGAGGCGAATCTCAATGGGTGCCTCGCATGAGGAGAGCCTGCGCAGGTTCTCCAGAATCAGTCGGTTCGAGAGACCAGTGCATTCCTGGTGCCGACGGGCGTCCCTGTGCTTCAGATCGTACAGGAACAGCTCCACCTGCGGCAGCACGGCCGCAAAGCGCACAGCCTTTCAGGAAGAGAGTCGTCCGGATGCCGGGGCCGTCGTGGACGGCGAAGCACTTGATCTCGACCAGGCGCCCGGTCATCGAAGGGCCTCCGCTTTCGCGATGAACAGGTCCTGCTCTTCCGGGCGTAGGTTGGTGAAGCGGACATTCCAGCCACAGACCCGCACTTGCAAGTTGGAACAG
>Ga0210029_1002238_pt1 | contig 10673 bp, 8 predicted proteins | sample CryGeymeta201521_FD_183985 | JGI IMG/M metagenome (GOLD analysis project Ga0210029, IMG submission 183985) | Groundwater microbial communities from Crystal Geyser aquifers in Utah, USA - Crystal Geyser metaG 2015-21 (SPAdes) (version 2) | ecosystem: Environmental > Aquatic > Deep subsurface >... | reverse complement strand
CAGTGCGGGCGCTACGCGGCTCCATTCGTGAGATGGAGCGAAGGTACAAGCTCTTCGCTGAAAAGGGCGTTCGGAACATCGCCAGTTACAACAGCCGATTGGATGAAGACGAGCAGCCGCTCTACTGTGTGGTCATTGTCATCGATGAACTCGCGGACCTGATGATGCAGGCCGCAGCGGAGTTTGAGCGGCTCATTTGCCGAATTGCACAACTGGCGAGGGCGACCGGGATTCATCTGATCATCGCCACGCAGAGACCGTCGGTCAATGTGATTACCGGTGTCATCAAGGCAAACATTTCATCCAGAATTGCGTTCGCTGTGGCGTCGCAGGTGGACTCGAGAACGATTCTGGACGTGAACGGGGCCGAACGCCTGATCGGGCAGGGCGACATGCTCTTCCACCCGATTGACGCGCCGAAGCCGGTTCGCATCCAGGGGGCATTCCTGACCGAAGACGAAGTCAACCGCGTTGTTGAGATTCTGGCTGAAACGGAAGCTCCTTCGGACACGTTCGATCTGAATCTGGAGACCGTGGAGGAGGAGATTGCCGCGGAGACGAAGGGAAAATCCGATGAGAAGGATAGTCTCTTCGATCAGGCCCTGGCCTTCATCCGCCGACGGCAGCAGGCGTCTGCCTCAATGTTGCAGCGAGAATTTGAAATCGGGTATCCGAGAGCCGGACGCATTGTCGACCAGTTGGAGCAAGCCGGGTACATCGGGCCGCAGGAGGGAAGTAAACCCCGCCAGGTGTTGACAGGACACTTGGAAGGTGACATCGTTGAGGGTGAGGAGCCGGAGCTGGTCTCGCTTGAGACGCACCCTATCGCAGGATAAACAGTTGATGGAGGTAGCTGTAAGATGTGCAGTGACAAACTGGGAAAAGCAGGCATGGCAGCAGCCGCCTTTGTGGGGGCTATTGTATTCGTGTGGTTCATGATCGGCATGTTGACGTTGTTTGGGTATCTGGCCGCTATCGGCGCGTTGATAGGCGCGGCATGCGTTATCATCGCGATCGTCGTGCGCTTCCTGCAGTTGAAGGTGCGGATGCTGACGTTCTACGGCATCTTTGCTTTGGTCGCGGCACTTTGGGCCATTGCGTTGATTCCATACACCGATCTTCCGTCGATAGTAGTGGCAGGGCTGGTTGTCGGCGTTCTGGCCGGGCTTGGGTTGAGGGCAACATACCTGAAACGCTTCCGAGAACTGACTCAACCAGAGTCCCCCCGCGCGGATTATACGGACGACAATGGAAACAAACACTTTTACGTTGTCTACGGGTACCAGCAGCAGCCTCCTGAGATCGCTGCAAAATCCTACAGACTGACCATTCTGGTTCTGGCGATCGTGGTCGTTGTTGTCTTTGTTGGGCTACTAATGGGCATTGACCGGATGATTGACCCTCCCACGTGGGGCGCCTCGTTGCTGGCGTTTGCCGCGGCCGTGGCATTGATTTCCTTCTTTCTCTCCGCCTTGCAGGTGGAACAGGAGACCGGCGTCGAGGTATTTTCCCAGTCTCTGCCAACCGAAGTTGAGGGCGAGTTCGGGTCCAGATTCGCAGCTCTGCTGCCCAGACCTGCAACCTGGGCTGCAGAAATCCTGCGTGATCTGTGGTCAGCCTGCCGCGAGTTGTACGCGGTATCGATCCGACGTTAGCTTCGGAGACAGGACGTCTGAAGCTGATCTCCACACCCAGGCCAGTTGGGTCGAACCCGAAGGGTATGGCTTGAGGCGCGATTGGGGTGAAGGGAGTAGACGGAGAGTGCCGAAGAAGATTTTGTGCGTTGAGGACGAACCACGGATCGCCCGACAGATCAGGACAATGCTGGCATCCGACTACACGATTCTGGAGGCCAGCGATGGTCGGGATGCATGGGTTCTCGTTGGCGAGGGGAACCCTGACCTCGTGGTCGCCGACGCTACATTGCCGCGCATGAACGGGTGGGATCTTGTCCGGAGAATCAAGAGCGACAGAGAAACCCGCAACGTCCCCAGCATCATTCTTGTGGAAAGGAACTCCTTTTCCGTTCGTATGCTGGCCAAGGCAATGGGTATCTCTGCTCTGGTGAAGAAGCCGATCAATAGCGGGGAGCTACGAGACGCGGTCAGGGCAGCACTTGAGGGGACTTCCAGTCCTCGTTATGCTCGTTAATGTCGAGAATGCCCCTGCAAAAGTTGCGCGGGTGGCTTCTCAACCTGGACGAGTCTAACGTGCCCGGTCGAAAGATCTTGGCCGGTAAACGCCATTGCGCCACCCGTGAGACAACCGTCGGAAACCGTTGGGCGAGTCCGCGGAGATTGAGCGTTCCGCCTCCAAGCTGTGACAGTGGGCTTTAACAGGCTGGTGGTCTCTCTATCTTCTACCGGATACCCAAAAAAGAATAGCAGGAGGCTCGTCTGATGAATCGAACCTTGCATCGGTTGCTGATTGGAGTGGCTGTCGCTCTACCGATTGCACTGTGGCAGTTCAGTCTGCATCCACCCTTCTCCTTTGCCGATGCTCAGGCGAAGACCGGAGGAGAAGCAAGTCCGGATTCCCAACCTCAATCCGGAGCGGCTCCCGATCTCCCTGCCACGGCGGAGACCGCGGAGGATGAGCCGGGGGGCAAGGATGACAGCGGGACCAAGGGCAACTCCAAGAAAGGCCGCTACACCGACTTGCAGTTCTATGCTTACGCCAGTGGATTAACCGGCATTTTCGATAGAAATTCAGGGCGACTCTACATTTACGATACGGACCTCACCAAGTGTATTGCCATCCGGCAACTCAATCGCCTTGGCGATCCGATGAGGAAACTAAAGTAGCGCGCGTGCCCAACACCCCAGCGGACCCCCATGCCATGGTCAACGCGCCTTTGGTCAGTCAGTCACAGTGCCTGGTCCTTTTCGCTCGCGCCCCCACGCCGGGACAGGTCAAGAAACGTTTGATTCCGGACCTGAATTCGGGACCGGCCTGTGAGTTGTACCGAGCCTTCGTCGATGACATTCTCGACCGGTTCAGGGGGAGTCGTGAGTTCTGCGTTCGGATGGCCGTTGCGGGCGATGAACCGCTCCGGCTGCCCGCTTCATGGAAACGGGTGCCCCTCTTTGTGCAGCAGGGAAACGCTCTGGGGAAACGTCTCGCACATGCGTTCCGCGTTCTCTTTGCTGAGGGATTCGAGAGAGTCGTGATCATTGGCACCGACGCGCCAACCCTGTCCGCAGATTTCGTTCGTGAGGCATTTGAGTCCCTCCAACGCAAGGATGTTGTCATCGGCCCGGCGGTGGACGGAGGGTATTATCTCATCGGGTTGCACTCTCATGTTCGACGGGATGACGATGCATCGGTGCGGCCGCCGCTCCGCAAGGGATGGACATCTCTCTTTCAGGATATCGAATGGGGGGGTGCGCAGGTTCTTGCCCAGACCCTGAACGTAGTCAGGCAGCTCGGGTTGTCGCTTCATCTTCTTCCCCCGTGGTACGATGTCGACAACCATGCGAGTCTTCGTTTCCTCGCCTGCCACCTGGAGGCTCTCGACCTCAGCGGGATGGCAGTGCCACCCAATACCTTCTCGAAGGTGCGTACCCTTCTGGGGGGGCCATCGCCTGCTGCACGCGCAGAGACTCATGCAGCAAACGGCTCTTAGGTATGTCAGGTGTTCCCGGTGCGCCTCTATCTGCTATAATTCCGTTAGTCTTCATCCACCAGTCCGTCATCTCAGTCGTCTACGGGAGAGAGCATCATTGTCTGATCAATTTGCGGAGTTCCCATCGCGGAGCGTACGGCCGGAAACCTTTGAGCCCAAGGACCCCAACTGGCGCGCTATTGCCGACTTTGAGCTTCCGAAAATCGCGATGCGAAGTATGGAGCATGGAAGCCATCCCGGGCGCTTTCTCAACGACTTTCGCAAGCAGTTCTCCGGGAGTCCCGTTGTCTATTCAACAATCCTCAGCTATGGGCCCCCGGGTCGGATCTTTTCGGAATTGCTGTCGCTCTTCATTTTTGAGCGATTGATCTTCGGCAGCTACTACGCCAACGTTGAAAGGCCCTTCATCCATTTTCCCGCGCGACCGGAGGATGAACCGCAGGACTTCATGCCAGGCGCTGAGCAGATGGAGACTCTACTTCCCTACATTCAGTACCTCGCCCAGGAGATCGCCCGCTTCTTCAGGAATATCGACAATTCCTTTGACGGCTTCTCTGTCTGGTCAAGTGGGCTGAGGGAGATTGAGCGTCTGACCAAGTCCCTCGCAGCTGGAAGTCCACGTTTCGAGATACCAACCAAGGTCTTCGATGATACGGCTCTCATCAAGTACCAGCCTGAGGATGTGATCCTCGAATTCCGGCAACTCGAGCGATTCACAAAGATACTGCTGTACGCCGTCCGAGAAGAAGATCTGCCCTGCGAAGACAAGGGCGAACTGCTTGCGCAGGTACTCTCCGTCCTCACAATCTACCATAAGACCCTGGACGCGCGCTGGGGCGGAATCCTCTACCAGAATCGCAGCACAGGTGTGCGGCAGGACATGCGCGGGAGAGCCGCGGAATACGTGTTCTCGGCGTGCTCGCTGGTTCACGCGGAACTCACCGCGCTCCTGTCTGACGCGCCACCCCCGGCAATACCCGAGAACCCGGAGGAGCCGGCCGCGGGACAAACGATGGACATCGACCTCTTCAGAGAGATGGTCACGTATTCGGTTGACGCGGAGGCGTTCATTGCCAGCAAGATCATGGCAGCAGAGATTGCCGAGGACCGCGTTCAGTTTGCCCAGGGACGGACGTTGATGAAGGACCTCAATCTCACCCAGATCGTTCGCTCTCTGCCAGACCAGATCAAACCCGAGGGAGCGGAGGTTCTGGAGGCTATCGTGCCTGGAGACGTAGACTTGTTCGTCCGCGGAAACGAACGCCGAGTCCGAGGCATGTTCACCAATATCATCACCAACTCTTTCCAGTTTGGCAAGCGCGTCCGCGTGCGACTGGAGTACGATCCCGCTTCGCAGAAGGCAACGGTGCGGCTCTCCGACAACGGTAGGGGCATCCACCCCGACCTGTTGACATGGGACGATGTGTCGCGTCGCGTGACCATCTTCAAACTTGGAGAAACACGTCGGCGAGCGGACCTTGGCGCTCAAGCGGGTGGAACCGGAGTGGGTACGACCGAGAGCTTCTGGGACGCCGAGATGCACGGAGGAAGCCTGACTCTCGAAGAAACCGTGCGGTCACCGAATCCCGCTCAGGGTACCACCTTCCTCTTCGAATTGCCCGCGGAAGCGAGGTCGCTCTGGGAACGCGTTTCCTCGCGCGAGCTGTTGGCGTTGCTGGAGAGCAAGTACTCTGTCGAGACCGTGGGCGCGGTGGAGGAATCGCTTTCCTCAATCACACACCATCAGCGGGAACTGATTGAGGCTGCGGGATTCATTTTGCGCGAGTCCGGCGACAGCCTTAATCGCGACGACCTTCGGTATGTCAATGCGCTCACCATCTCTGAATCGTTGTTGGTACAAGACCCCGTCACCGTCCGTTTGGCGCTCAGTGAATTCCTCCTGCCGATGGAGCTGGATCGCATCGATTCCCGGATGTTTACGTCTTCCAGCGCGGCGGCGCGTCGAGCCGTTTCACTCCTCCGCGTCATGGCGAGGCTGGGCAACATGGATGCCACTCAGAGAGAGCGTGTCTTTGCGGCGCTGGAGAAATGCGAACGCGAGGGGTCGCAGGGAGAAGGAGAGCCTTTCGCACCACTGACGCCTCTCTTGCGGGCCGCCATGCAGCGCGATCTGGCCGGGCGCGAGCGCCTCGCGCTGGCGCGTGCCATTGAAGAACAGGGGAGGACCTACCTGGCGACCGAGGGGCTTGATCGCCTCTACCGCGAAGCCCAGCAACTTTCGGAACACGTCCGCGGTGTGTTCATCCGTCGCCCCAGCGGAACGCAACTGCAGCGATTGCTCGCAACGAAGTCCATCGCTCTGGTAGAGGCGATCCAGGGACGCCTTGCAGAAGAGGGGGAGGGAGCCACCGACCCCCAAGTGACCGAGGCGGAGCGCGAGCATCTGCTGGACTTCGTAAGCCGCTCCCTGGTGGAATCCGTGGGAGACCGCCTCGGCGACTTTCCCGTGGACTGGCGATCTCTCGTCGTCTACCTTGCCGAACACGGCGTCATGGGGCGGGTATTGGAGCAGTTGCCCCTGGCGGAGGTCGGAGACTGGTTGAGGGAAATGAATCGAACGCTGCCACTGGTGGCGGCTTTCCTGGACCCGCAAATCCACGGGACGGATTTCGAACAGGCCATCGACGACCCCAATACACCTGTCCACACGCGGCTGATGCTGAAGAGCGATCTCCCCCAGGTAGCCATGCTGACTGATGCGACCCGCGTTCGAGAAGTCTATGAATTTCTCAGCAATCGCGGGGTTAAGCCCAAGCCTCGTGGGCCGGAATACGTCCGTCCCATCTTCCAGCGGATTGTGGAGGCCACGCGTCAACCGGACGATGACAACCCGAATGAAGTTACCGACCGGATCCTTCAATCGGAGCCAACGACTCACCCAACAAACTGGGAAGGGTGGCTCACCTACCTTGCCAAGCTCCACACCCCCGCCGTGCTTTCGCAGGTGTCGATGATGGACACGGATGATTTGCGCCGACTCCGCGCGCAGGTGTGTGTCTGCATGGTCATCAGCGACGAACTCATCGAGTCAGGTCTCTTCGACCACCTCCTCGAGCATTATTTCTGGTGGCAGGAGAGCATCCGGTTCTCTCCGGAGCGTTTCGATCATCTGGTTGCGCAGGTGACCCAGATGCACGCGCAGACAACGATGTCACACATGGAGGATGCGCTCCTCTTCGCCGTTGAATGTTATAGGCACTGGGCAGCCAGAGCGGCTCTCGACTCCGACCTGTCAGAGCCCGCGGTCGACAGCGGGAGGCTGTTGCAGGCCACTCGTGATGCTCTGGCGCAACCGTGGGCGGCGGAACTGTCGGAGCCTATCCGCCTTGTGCTACAACAGGCCGTCCATGCGCTAACAGCGTCCGCCGGAGAGGTCTCCGACACTCCCACCGACGGGTAATCTGCCTGTCCGACATTTCTTAAAGTCAACGGCAATCCACAGCATGAGGTGTGCAACATGTCCACAGTTCAGCAAGTTCTGGAAAAGAAGGGGACCTTCGTCGCGTCGATTGGGCGAGATGACACGGTCCTTGACGCGGCCCGAGAGATGAATGACCGCAGGATTGGCGCAGTCGTTGTCACCGAAGGGGACAAAGTTGTAGGCATCTTCACCGAAAGAGACGTTCTGACAAAAGTCCTCGCTCAACAGCTTGACCCGAGCACCACCGCGGTGGGGGAGATCATGACGACGCCCGTCGCCTGTTGTCGTCCGCAAACCGACCTTGAGGAGTGTCGGACGGTCATGACTGAAAAACGCATCCGCCACCTGCCAGTCGTGGATGAGGGTCGGCTCGGTGGCATCATCACCAGCGGAGACATCCTCGCGCGTCAGGCTGCCGAACAGGCCAAGTCCATCGAGTACTACGAGCAGTATATCTACGGCCCCTACCCGACAACATCTGACGCGACGACGTCTAAGGAATGACTCGCGGAGGCTGCGGGGTTTAGAAATCGATCTTGTACACGGCCAATGTCAACGCAATGTTGAGCTTGGCGGCGCGCCGCGCTGTGTTTCCTTCTCCAGGAGCATCATGGAAAAGAAGAGTGGTCGTCCGATCGTGCCAGGGGAACAGGTGATCATCGTCGTTGGCGCTGCTGAGGCGGTAAATCCCCTCAATCACATCAGGAGCGATTCCGCCCAGAGCTCCGTACAGGTACTTCTTGTTTTTTGTCTTCTTATACTTTCTGTAAACTTGGTAGAGGGTGGCTCCGTTGACGGCGAGAGTGATGGGCAGAAGGTCTTTGTTCTGGGTGTCCCCTCCCAGTAAAGCGTCGTTCCATAGGTCAGGTAGTCCAGCGCAATGTGAGACGCGAATCCCTCAACAAACGCAATTTCTTTACTACTGGCATCCTTGGTGATCTCAGCGGGCACTTTGGCGTGGACGCCGAGATCACAACACCGCGCCTCCGATAGCAGAACCATCAGCGCAAACACCGTGACCACCGTCAGCGCATTGCGCCTTTGAGTTAGAGAAGCTGCTGCCAACAAATCACTCTCCTGTCCTTGCGTCCCGTTTCCGTGAAGCGGCTGGGCGGTAATCAATAGGATGTCATTGCGAGCCAAGTCCTGTCAAGAGCGTTTGGAATTTCGCAGACCTGACGCACGCCTAAATTCAGCCGGTGGTAAAGGCGGAGGAATCACCCATGCCGATCTGTCGGCGCCACGTCGACCGAACTCGCAGAGTCCGCATCGGACTCTGCGAGTCCGCGTAGATCATTTCTACCGTACCGTCTCACATCGCTTCTCATCTGTTCAGCCCCGTTTCACGACAGAACATCCACGGCCCCGAACGGTAGCTCCCATAGTAAAGACGACCGGACATGCGTGCGTCGGGACTGAGGGAATGGGAGAAGAGCAGACCCCTCCCCTGTGGCGAGCCGCACATTTGCCCTTTTGCTGGAGGCTGAAGAGCTTGCCGATCACGCGCGACTGCTCTATACTTCTGGATGAATCGGACGTAGGAGAAACCCAATGAAACGCCCTCAACCCTCGTTGCGCCTCTCTGCTTTCCTCGTATCCTTCCTTCTAAGTGGCTGCTACCTGACGCGTCAGGGAAGTGACAGCAGTCTGTCCAACGCGGTGCTTGCCACCACCTTTCCCGCGGGATCGGCATACCATGACACCGATTTGGACAACCTCACGACCTACGACATCAGCCTGAAGATCAGCCCCGGGCTTGATGGATTCACCGCGGAGCAACGCGTGGGTTACACCCACCAGGGCAAGGAACCCACTGACCACCTGATCTTCCACGTCTTCCCCAACTCGAAGTTTCTCATGGTGGGAGGACAGAGAAACATCGCGGTCACGGAGGTCGCCATCGACGGCAAGCGCGCTGCATTCGATCTATCCGGCACCATGCTCCGTGTGCCACTCGGTGAAAAGCTCCAGCCAGGGCGGCGGGTGCAGGCAGTGCTGCGATTCACGGGACGCGCCCCCCAGTTGCCCTACTCAACAGACCTGCTGATGCAGGGGTTGCAGCAGCTGTTCGAGATCATCGGTGGAGGCGGCAAGGCTTCCGGCAACTACGGCCTCTACGGACTGTCCGGCGGCATCCTCAGCTTGGGCCACTGGCACCCCATCATCCCTCGGCTGCGGGGCAATGAGTTCGACACCGAGGAGCCTTCCGGCATCGGCGACGTAGCCGACTTTGAGGTGGCCAACTATCAGGTCGATGTCACCGCTCCAGTCTCCGCGGTTCTCGTCAGCAGCGGGGAGACGGTGTCCGAGTCCAAATCCGGCAGCACGAAGACCGTCCGCTACCACGGTGGCGCCATGCGAGATTTTGCGGTGTCGTGCAGCCCCAAGTACCAGGCGGTCACCCAGGTAGTGGACGACATACGACTCAACTCGTTCTACCTGCCGGAACACAAAGACGGCGGCGTGAAAGTACTGGACTACGCGGCAAAGGCTCTGCGGTTCTACCGCCGCGCGTTTGGGACCTACGCCTACCGCGAACTGGATGTTGTGGAAGCGCCCCTTCGCGGCGGCGCCGGTGGGATGGAGTATCCGGCGATGGTGACCATTGCGCATCTCTTCTACGACCCGAACTCCATGGGCGCAAGTGTTCCGGGACTCGGTGATTTGCTCAAGAGCTCCCCCACGCAGGACATGGACGGCATGATGGGTGAGATGCTGGAGTTCATCGTAGCGCACGAAGTCGCTCACCAATGGTGGCATGCGATGGTCGGCAGCGACTCCAAGGAGCACCCCTTCATCGACGAAGCGCTGGCCAATTACACTTCCATCCTCTATTTTGAGGAGTACTACGGCAAGGCCGCCGCCGACAAACAGGTTGAGCTGCAGATGAAGCTCAACTATCAAATGCACCGCGCGATGGGCGGCGCCGACCACGCGGTGGACCAGCCTGCCGCGTCGTTTGGGAACAACTTTGCTTATGCAGCGATCGTCTACGGCAAGGGAGCGCTCTATTTCAAGGCGCTGCGGGATCAAGTCGGCAAAGAAGCCTTCATCAAGATGATGCGAACCTACGCCGACCGCTTCCGCTTCCGGATTGCCCAGCCGAGCGATCTGCAGAAGGCCATCGATGACGCGCTGATCGCCTCCCGCTCACCCTTTACCCCACAGAAGTCGCAACTGCTCGCCAGGCGCTGGCTGTACGAATCTCACGGAGATGAGGACATCGGCACTCTTCAGTTCGGCAAGCTGATCGAGATGATCATGCCTCCAGAATTTCTCAGCACTCCAGAGGGCAAGCAGATGAAACAACTAATGGATACCCTCGGCCCGCTGCTGATGGGAATGCTGGGCGGAGGACTTGGTGGCGGAGAAGGAGCGCCAGAACAGATGCCCGATCTCGAACAGTTACTCAAGATGCTGCAAGGGTTGGGTGGACAGATGGAGCAGTGAGCTTCATGCCGACGCGCGCCAGCAACACCTGCGAGCGCCTGCGGTGATGACAGGCATAAGTAGGTCGTCAAAAATACTGTCCCTGCTGAAACGAAGACGGACATACCCGATTGATTCGGTAATCCCCCCGAACTTGTTTCGGGGGAAGGTTAGGAC
>Ga0210029_1002227_pt1 | contig 10713 bp, 9 predicted proteins | sample CryGeymeta201521_FD_183985 | JGI IMG/M metagenome (GOLD analysis project Ga0210029, IMG submission 183985) | Groundwater microbial communities from Crystal Geyser aquifers in Utah, USA - Crystal Geyser metaG 2015-21 (SPAdes) (version 2) | ecosystem: Environmental > Aquatic > Deep subsurface >... | reverse complement strand
CGTGGTTATTATTATTTCGTGTCTTCGTGCTTTCGTGGTAAATGTTTTAAAAGGAAATTCCTATGCAATTTTAAATTATGAAACCGCAAGAAAGGTTTAAAAACATTCTTCTTGAAGCCAAAAAACAAAGAAGAGGATTTTTCTGGAAATTCGTTTCCACCCGCTCGGAAAGGGTGATTAAGAACCTCCTACCCTTGTTGGCAAGAATCAACGACCTTGAAGCGCAGATAAGCAAACTCTCTGATTCCCAGCTCTCGGATAAAACCCCGGGATTCAAAGAAAAACTTTCCCGGGGAGTAACTCCGGAAGAAATTCTTCCCGAGGCCTTTGCGGTAGTGAGAGAGGTTGCCAAAAGAAAGATTAAGATGCGGCATTTTGACGTGCAGATTTTAGGGGGGATTATTCTTTTCCAGGGGAAAATTGCCGAGATGGCCACCGGAGAAGGCAAAACCCTGGTGGCTACCCTTCCTCTTTATCTCACCGCTCTCCAGGGAAAAGGCGCCCATCTGGTGACGGTCAATGACTATTTAGCCAAAAGGGACAGGGAATGGATGGGTCCGGTCTATGAATCATTGGGGTTGTCGGTAGGGGTAATCCAACATGATCTGCCTACCGCAGAAAGACAAAGGGCCTATAATTCTGATATTACCTATGGCACCAATAATGAATTTGGCTTTGACTATCTCAGGGACAATATGGCAATTTCTGCGGCCGACCGGGTCCAGAGAAAACTTCACTTTGCCATTGTTGATGAGGTTGATTCCATCCTTATTGATGAGGCCCGGACTCCTTTAATTATTTCCGGTCCGGCCGAGAAATCCAGCGAGAAGTATTATATTGTTGACCGGCTCTTTTCTCGCCTAAAAGGAAAAACCATCACCAAGAGCAAAGAAGAAACCTACGCTAAAGGTGCCGGCAAAAACCTTGAGGCCGGATATGATTACCTTGCCAACGAAGAAACTCAAACCGTGGTTCTTACCGAGGAAGGCGTATCTAAATGCGAAAAACTCCTGGGAAAAGGAGACCTTTACGAAGACCCTGCCAGTGAATGGCCCCACTACATCAACCAGATGCTGCGCGCTCACATCTTCTTTAATCGCGATGACGAATATATGGTCAAAGATGCTCAAGTGATTATTGTTGATGAGTTTACCGGTCGCTTGATGCCGGGAAGGCGCTGGAGCGATGGTCTCCATCAGGCCATCGAAGCCAAGGAAGCCAGCGAAGGCGTAAAAATAGAAAACGAGAACCAAACCTTAGCCACGATTACTTTTCAGAACTATTTTAAACTTTACCAAAAATTGGCCGGGATGACCGGAACCGCTTTCACCGAAGCCGCCGAATTTCAGGAAATCTATAAACTTGATACCGTGGTCATCCCTACCAATAAACCTTTAATCCGTTATTATTATCCTGACTTAATTTATAAAAGCGAAAAAGAAAAGTACTTTGCCATCGTTAAAGAAATTGAAGAACTCCACAAAAAGGGCCGGCCGGTTCTGGTAGGAACAACCTCGGTGGCTAAGAATGAAAAATTAAGCGGATTTCTGGAAAAAAGAGGGGTCCCTCATCAGATTTTAAATGCCAAATACCATGAGATGGAAGCTAAAATAATCGCTAAAGCCGGAGAAAAGTATGCCGTTACTATCGCCACCAATATGGCGGGCCGGGGAACCGATATAGTTCTCGGCGAAGGCGTAGCCAGAATGGAGGGCTTGCACGTCATTGGCTCCGAACGGCATGAAGCCAGAAGGATTGACAATCAATTGCGCGGGCGCGCCGGAAGGCAGGGGGACCCGGGAAGTTCCCGTTTTTATCTTTCCTTAGAGGACGATTTAATGCGCATCTTCGGAGGGGAAAGGCTAACCGGAATTATGAACCGGCTGCCGGAGGGGCAGGAGATTCAGCACCCCTTGATTACCCGGGCTATTGAAAATGCGCAAAAACGGGTAGAGGGCAGAAACTTTGAAATCAGAAAACAGTTGGTTGATTTTGATAACGTGATGAACGAGCAAAGAACCGTGGTCTACGATTTAAGAAGGGCAATTCTGGAAGGGGAAGATCTCACCCAGTACATTCGCAACCTTCTCCTGGAAGAAGTAGAAAGCGGAATTAACTCCTGTCTTAACCTTCAGGTTAAACCCGGAGAATGGGACCTCGGAGAATTAAGCAAATGGGCTAAAGCCACCTTCCAATTTTCTTTTGCCCCCGAGCCGTTGGATGAAAGAAACCCTGGTCTGGCTCAGGAAAGAATAAAGGAATCCCTGCTGGAGAAAGTGGAGAACGCCTACCGGGAAAAGGAGAAACGGCTGGGAGAAGAATTGATGTCCCATCTGGAGCGCAGCATCCTTCTCCAGGTGATTGATAACCGCTGGAAGAGCCATCTCTATGATATGGACGCTCTGCGTGAAGGGATTGGACTGCGCGCTTACGGCCAGCATGACCCCATCGTTGCCTATAAGCAGGAAAGTTACCTCCTCTTTGACCAGATGAATGACGCTATCCGCGAAGAAACCATCAACTACCTCTTTAAGGTTGAGGTAGTCTCCGAAGAGGAAAAAAGAGGAGCGGAAACACCGATTTCTTTGGTCCATTCCGAGGTTGGCTCCTTTGACGAAAAGGTCCTGGTTGCCGGGGGAAAAACCGTTTCCTCTAATCTTTCTCACGCAGGACCCTCCGCCAAAATAGACCCTTACCACCGGGAGGGGAAAAAGATTGGCCGCAACGAACCCTGCCCCTGTGGCAGCGGCAAGAAATACAAGCACTGCTGCGGGAGAAAGTAATGGAGAATAGATTTTGACTTGACAAATTATTTTTTTGGGGTATAATTCAACATAGTTGGATATCATTCAATAATGTTGACTAAATTGGAGTTGAAAAAAGAATGGTGCAATCGGTAGAACGGGCATTAAATATCTTAGAGGAATTAAGGCGCATTAAGGACGAATCCAAAGGCATTGGCGTTTTAGAATTAAGTAGAATCCTTGAATTAAAAAGTTCTACCGTTCATAACCTTCTAAAGACTCTGCTTCAGCATCAATATGTGGAGAAGATAGAGGAAACAAAAAAATATCGACTGGGGCAAAGTTGCTATAATTTAGTGAAGGAAAAATTAATCACTAATAGATTGGCAAAAGCGGCCGAACCGGCGATGCTTAATCTCAGTCAAAAGATTAATGAATCCATTGTCCTGGCGGTCTACTACCAGGGAGAAAGATTCGTTATCTCTAAGGTAGAAAGCCGGCAACCCTTGAAGGTAGATACGAGTTTTTCCCTTGCTCCTGATGCCTACGGGAGTGTTACCGGCAGAACTCTCCTCAGCCAGCTTACCGATAAAGAGTTAAAGGATTATACCAAACGTCATAGATTTCCCGGTGAGAAGTGGAACGGAATCAATAATTTCGTCTCCCTGCAGAGAGAATTGATAAAAATTAAGCGGGAGAAAATGGCAATTCGTCAGGATAAACAAATCTGCGCTCTTGCCGTTTCTATTATTGGGGAAGAATTAATTGCCTCTCTGGGAATATACCTACCTTCAGTGAGATTCAAAGGAAAGCACAAAAGAGAAATTATCAAAGGATTAAAGGATGCGGCTAAGGAAGCCTCAATCAGGTTTAATTATTGAGGGAGGAGAGATGATTAACTCAAAAGAAGTAAAGGAATATGCCAAGAAGTGTGGAGCCGATTTAATAGGGATTGCCAGTATAGAGCGGTTTAAGGATGTTCCTGCTCAGCATAACCCATCTTCCATTTTCCCCGAGGCAAAATCAATAATTGTAATTGGGAGAAGAATAACCCGTGGCACTTTGCGCGGCGTGGAGGAAGGCACCCAGTTTGACCTTTATAGTCTTTATGGAGATGTCTGGCTGCAGGATCGTTTTTTAGCGATGACAACTTTTAAGATAGCAGAATTTCTGGAAGATAATAGGTATGAGGCAGTTCCCTTACCAAATTTGCCTCCTCAAGTACCACCGATGGGGATTGCGGTTAGACCTGATCAGCCTCCTCCTAATGTGATGGTTGATTTTGATGATGCCGCGATGCGAGCAGGATTAGGAGAGATTGGCTACTGCGGGATATTGCTTACTCCTGAATTTGGACCCAGACAAAGATTTCAGATAATCTTAACCGATGCAAAATTAGAACCTAATCCTCTTTTGAAACAAAAAATATGCGATAGATGTATGGAATGCATAAAGAATTGCCCCTTAGATGCTATCGATTCTACAAAAGAAAAAGAAATAAATATCTGCGGCAAAAAAATGCTTGTAGCTGAGATAGATTATGCAAAATGCACCACCTGTAAAAATGGTGCTTCACCCAATAGGTATCATCCCGCAGGAAACCCGGACAGATTAGCTGCAATCTGCGTTCGCAGTTGCATAGACCATTTAGAAAAAACGAATAAATTGAAGAATAAATTTTCCTCTCCTTTTAGAAAACGTACTCCCTGGAAAATTGGAAAAAGAGAGATGGATTTCTACAAAATATAAAAGGAATAAAATGAAGAAATTAAGCAAGAAAGAAATAAAAGAATTTGCTCTATCTGCTGGCTTAGATTTATTTGGTATAGCCAACATTGAGAGGTTCAAGGATGCACCCAAAAGAATGCATCCGGCCAGTATCTTTCCCGAGGCCCGCTCGGTCATTGTGGTAGGTAAACGAATCTTGCGCGGTGGCTGGAGAGGAATTGAGGAGGGAGCCTATTGGCCAAGTTATACCTACTTTGATTACCACGGTTTGCTGAATACTTTATTTATTCATCTCCCGCTTTATGAGATATGTTGCTTTATTGAGGATTTTGGCTATGAAGCGGTCCCTTATTATCCTGGAGTGCCGGAATCTCAACCCCCTGTTAAGCCATTAAGACCAGGAGGAGTTCCTCCCAACGTGCATTTAGCAATTAGAATTGCTGGAACTGCCGCCGGCATAGGAGAGATGGGCTGGTCTAAAGTTTTCTTAACGAAGAAGTTTGGTCCCCGACAAAGATTAGCCGCAATCATTACCGATTTACCGATAGAACCTGACCCTTTGGTTAAACCGAAAACCATCTGTAAAAGATGTATGGAGTGTGTAAAGGGATGTCCTTCGGCAGCTATCCCTCATCTTAAGGAAAATAAAACCATAAAGATTAAGATAGGAAGTTATACCTATGAATGGGCTGACGTTGATATGGGCAAATGTACTTTAAGTTATCATGGAGGTGACTCACGAGTTTCTCCATTTATTCATAAGTCCTTTCCAGGATGGGATATTGCTGCAAAAAAACAGAACTTTTCCGAAGAAGCCGCCTATAAGTTCTGCTGGACTCTTTCTCTCGGAGAATGGCGAAAGACAGAGGAATTCCCCTCTGGCTATATCATTGAGGGCCACAAAATGATTTCAAAATGGGGGGTGGGAGGAAGTTATGGCATTGGAGGCTCCCGCGGTTGTATGCGCAGTTGCTTTAATTACCTGGAAAAGAAAAATTTAATTGAGCAGACCTTCAACAACGGAGATTTTATTAAACGAGAACGCTGGCTTTTACCAGCGAAAGTAGAAAGGAGAAAATAAAAAATATGGATAGATTGACAAAAGAAGTAAAGGAATATGCTAAGAAGTGTGGAGCGGATTTAGTGGGGATTGCGCCGGTGGAGAGGTTTAAGAATGCACCAGCAAGGATGAGCCCGAAAGACCTTCTGCCCTCGGCTAAATCGGTAATTGTTGTCGGAATTCATCATCTGGATGCTTCAGTAGAACTGGGAGGAGAACCATCTCCTCACGATACCGGTCCTTATGACATTCAATGTACTGCGATGAACCCCAAATTGGATGATATCGCTTTTCTTCTGGGACGTTTTTTGGAAGAGAAGGGATATATAACCCTGCCTATTCCGGTTACCAACATCTGGCGGTATAAAGGGTATAAAGATTTGAAAGTTGACTTTGCTCCTGATTTGGCGCATCGCTATGCGGCGGTAGCTGCCGGATTAGGGGAGATTGGCTGGAGCGGATTATTCCTTTCCCCGCAATTTGGTCCCCGGCAACGGATAAACTCCATCATTACCGAAGCCGAACTTACTCCCGACCCAATCTATTCTGGGAAACCTTTATGTGATAAGTGCATGGAATGCGTGAAGCACTGTCCTACCGATGCCTTCCGTAAAGAGGTAAAGAGAATCAATAAGATTGAAATTGGCGGAAAAATCTTTAAATTCCCGGATACCAATAAATGGCGCTGTGCCTGGGCGGAGAATTTTGCGCTGAGTTTAGACCTAAAAATTCCAGAGAAAGTGGATGAAAAGGTAATTTTGCATACGATGGAAAAGTATGGTCGGCGTGGGGGCGAGGCAGGAAGTTGCCTTAAATATTGTATGGTTCCAGAGAGGAGATACTATGACAATAAATATACCTCCGCTCCTCATAGAAGGAAAGAAAAATTAAATGTTTCTGCCAGGGAAATTGTCAACAAAATCAAAGAAATAGCCAAAGAGAATTCTATTGACCTTTTGGCTATCGGCAATAAAAGCGATTTCAAATCTCATCCACTTGTGCATCCAGAATTTCATCTGCCGGATGCCGAATCAATCATTTGCTTGGGGATAAAAGAGGCTAACGAAGAAAACCCTGATTTTAAAGGAGCAATCTTAAGGAGATTAAATTATGTAGAGTTTGAAATCGGTCATTATTTGGACATCATTGGCTATTCCGTCATTACCCGAACGGAAATAGCCGATGATTTGGTTGCTCGGCAATTAGGAGTTTATGAAGGCGATTTCTGTTTTACCACCGTCTTGATCAATGCTAAATTGCCTGAGATTGCCTGGAAAGTAAAGAAAGAGAAAAGAGCGAAGATAGAAAAGGAAGATTTAAGAAGATTCTCTAAAAAAAGAGGAGCAGATTTGGTAGGATTCTTTTCGCAAAAAAGATTTGAGGAATTTAAGAATAATATTCTTAAAACAAAACTACTTTCCCAAAAGGAAAATTTTTACATCGAGGACAAAGGATATATCTATGGACCCTACATTCCCGAAATAAAATCACCCCCCTCCTCTATCATAGGTGTAAACTTTTTGTATTTTTAGAGTATTAAAAGGAGTTAATTTACTACATGCTTAACCTGAATGTCTAATTACGTATATTCCTCCTGAAGATGGCATGATTAGTAAGTAGCGGAATTTCAAAGATAATAGAGTATAACATAATCTGACGCTCTTTGACAATTAGGAGGAGATAATTTTGAAATTTTAGTTGCGAGGAGCAATCTTGAAAGATTGGAGTATTTTTAGTTGGAGGATTAAAAGTAGTTACCAGAAAGAAAGAGAATTCGATACAGTCCCGTATTCCTGAACCTGTCAGGAACAGGTTTAATACGAGATCGCAGCTATCTGCCTATCTATGCTGTAGTCAAAATCTCTATCTCTTCAAATCTTCTCTCTACTTTATATTGATAAAGAGAAGAAATATAAACAGAGGGTTGAATGACTTCAGTGGGAGCCCGTGGGAGAATCTCAAAGGTATTTTGTTTCTTATCTTTCAGATACTTTGTATTTATTTTGTTAGCCCTCTTAACATTTCTGACAACCTCTTTGAAGAACTTATCAAAATCAAAATCAGGATTAGAGAAGATCTTGGATAGATTCTTCTGTAAAGTAGAAGAGGTTGCCTCATAACTATACTTAAAGCTGAGCTCATAGAAAGGTACATGTAATTCATCGGCGGTTCTATGCATCGCCAAAATAGTGAGGATATAGGTGATAAAGGAAACATAGCTTTCAGCCAGGATGCCGTTATAGGTTCTCAACCAGATAGTTTTCAGGCCAAGGGTATTTTTGAGTGTATTGTAGAAAACTTCTATTTGCCAGCGGAGAGCATAAAGTCTATAAACAATTAAAGGGGTAAGTGAAGGAGAAAAGAGGTTGGTAATATAAAAGCGCCATTTTCCTTCATAGAGATTTCCAAGAAGACGCAGTGTCATGCCAGAAAATTGGGAAGATTGAGAGAATGTAACTTCGATATCTAACCAGTTACCCTTGATATGTTTGAGCACTTGAGAGAGCCTTTTACCGGTAAGAGATTTAACCATTTCTACATTTGGGAAGAAGGTAGGCTGGATGAATCCTGTGACAATGGGGTCAATTCCTGGGTGTTTAAGAGAGAAAAGGGTGAATATCTTTGCTGCTTGAAAACGAGCCGCCTGAAAAAGATCTTTGAAAAATTTGTTTAAGGTTATTGTGGTAGCATCATGAATATAAACCTCATTAAATTGTTTCATCCACTGCAAGGCTTCAGCATTATCTGGAGTCTGAAAATACCTCTCCACCAGATTATAGAAGATTTCTCTGAAAAATATCCAGGGAGTATTTTTGAGTTTTTTGCTAAAAGCCATCTTGGTAAGGGAAGTTTTCTTTCTTTTGGCCTTAATGGATCCACCTGCGACAATATAGGCGGTGCAAAGTTTAGAGAGGATGCCGTCTCGTTTTCCTTGAAGTATAATGAGCACAAAAGCTAAAGTCACATTGGTACCAATGTAATCGTGGAAGAATAGGGATAGATAGCACCTGTACTCTGGGCAATAGCAAGTAAAATTGGGGTAGAGAGAATTGTTTGAAAAATTTGCAGTTTTTCAGTTAATAGTTTTTCTTTATTCAATCGTTGCTCCTGGTATCCTAAAGGAGAAACTTTCTAAAGTCTTTCCTCAAAGGGTAAAGATAAATATCTTTTATTATTCCGTGAGAGAAATGTTTATGACCTTTTTTGGATGTCCCTTTGGTTTGACCAATATAGCTCCAATTGGCTGATTTGTAACAGGTTCCTTTGAAACGATCTCTTTCAACAAAAGTCTCCAGGAGATAGATAGGATGGCCATGAATATTCAACCAATCTGAGGGTAGAACCCTAACATTAGCTGCAAGAAGCTTGGAAGCTAAATGTTTTATTCTGACCCAGGGAAGAATTAAAAAGCGACTATTATTAACGATGAAACGTAGATTCTTTCGTTTTAACTGAAGGCAGACCAACCAATAAATTGGTCCCTGGATTTAATACTCCAGGTAGCAGAACCCCAGCCAAGACAGGCAATTGGCCGGTTTTCTAAATATGCGATATACTTTAGGTGAGAACCGATAATGAATCGGTAACCCTGGTAATGATATTTATGAACAAGATAATTCCAGAGAGATTCATCAGGAGATCTCTTAACAACCAGTTTAAGAGAAAGGCAGGGGTAATCTTTGATCTTTCCTAAAAGAGGTTCGGTAGAGATGGAAGTTTTTGGAGTAAAGATACGAGGAGTGCGATTCCGATTACGGTTATGGTAGTTGGCTCGAAGATATGGGGGAAGATTAATAAGCCCAGAACGAAAAAGAGAAAGAAGCAGGCTTCTACAAACGACATCTCTCAGGTAGCCATTGGGTTGTCTCCAATTCCAAATTCGACAAAGTTCCTGGGAAATAAAGGTTCTACCTTTTTCCCAATGCTGATTGATCGTTTGGCGGATAAGAGCAAGATCACCTTCCTGTATAGTTCTACCATACAGAAAAAACCTTTTTTCTTCCATACATTATCGTTATACCACATTTTTAAAATGAAAGCCAGCGGGAAGGATTAATTTTAAAGAAATGATTTTGGGATGGAACTTATTAAGGTTGGATTATTCGGACTTTTTGATTTGGGGAGATGAGGAAATTTTTGTTAAATTTTGGCAAAAAGTTTACACCTATGGTTTACACCCCCTATGGCGTGAACTAAAGTTCACTGTTACCCCCTCTACTGCATAAGGGGGCTTCTCGTCGCCCCCTTACTGATTCCCCTCTTATAACCTGAAGTATTATAAAGAAGGTATAATTTCCTATGGGTTCAAGATTCTCGTTTAATGCGACACACGCATGACTGAATTGCGGTGAAAGAGTATTTACCAGGAAACTTATTTCATGCCACCATTGGCATATATCAACCAGAAGGCCAGGACAGAAAGGGAAGGGTCATCTGTTTTAAACTCGGTAAGTTTAATTTCTTCTCCTAAATTTCCCACAATCGGTTTATCAATAAATACTGGTTTGCCAAGTTTGTAAATATTCACTAAACCACGTCATATTTGTAGTGGCAGAGCTTGCTCTGCTATTGTAGGGGCTTGATTTATCAAGCCCGTTGTTCGGGTTCAATGAATTGAACCCCTACAATTAGAATTCTGGTAAATATTCAGCTCGTCAAAAAAAGAGCAAAGCAAGCTTTGCCACTACATAAATCAGGGTGTATTGTGTAGTGGTCGAGCTTGCTCGACTTTGTTCTTCTTTCTCTCTGTACTCTTTGCCTTAGCTCTGTGTTCTCTGTGGTTAGTTTTTTATGGGAGAAATTTGGACGTGGTTTGCTGAATATTTACCTAAGTTTTATCGCCGGCTCAGCTAATTCAAGATGTCTATCCCAGTTACATCCCTGAACAAAAACAATATCTACCGCTTGGGCAAGTTCTTCTACGCTATCATACCTTTTCTCTAAATTGAATTCCCTGATAAACTCTTCTATCTCTTCATCGGTTCTAAAGCCGTCATTGTAAATTCCGGTATATCTTGCCCGATTCTCTTTATGCAATATCCTGGCAAATGAGGCTGGATGCGAGGTATCAATATTTACCACCCCAATCTTTATCATCTTTTCATTATAATTTTATGCATCAAATTTTATTATCTCTCCGATAAAGTTATGATTTTACTGGTTCTGGCCGATTCTTCAGCC
>Ga0210029_1002226_pt1 | contig 10718 bp, 10 predicted proteins | sample CryGeymeta201521_FD_183985 | JGI IMG/M metagenome (GOLD analysis project Ga0210029, IMG submission 183985) | Groundwater microbial communities from Crystal Geyser aquifers in Utah, USA - Crystal Geyser metaG 2015-21 (SPAdes) (version 2) | ecosystem: Environmental > Aquatic > Deep subsurface >... | reverse complement strand
TTTTTATTTTAATGTTTGTTGTTGCAATCAAAAAACCAGATATGACCCAAAGTAAAAATGCTGACAAATTTGCATCCCATGTTAATTTTTGAAGAACCATTGGAATAACATCAATTATTCCAGCAATGATTCCAAGTAAAATTCCAAGTTGGGTTTTCTTCATAGTCATAATTATAAGATTAATTTGTTAGAATATAAATAGTTTTCTCTAAGTGCTTCTAAATCAATTGCGTATAACCTCCCGCATTTAGGAAAGTTTTTTCTCATTCAGGAAATAAAAGAAAAAATTTGGGAGAGCGAACAGCAGGTGAGCGAACTCTTAAATACGTGTTTTGTTCTCCGATATTCAAATAAAAAAGAGGACAAGGAATAGATGCAATCGGTTTTAACAACAACTTAAAGGTGTGGGAGTGGGGAGAGAAAATTCAGTGTAAGAAAATAGGGGTGGTTGTTAAAAATTCCGAAGAGTTTTTGCGAGCAAGCATTCAATTAATCATAATCTTTCAGGGTTATTTCAGCCTTATCTGAAGCGAGCAAAAATTGAATAAAACCTCCCGCATTTAGGAAAGTTTTTTCTCATTCAGGAAATAAAAGAAAAAATTTGGGAGAGCGAACAGCAGGTGAGCGAACTCTTAAATACGTGTTTTGTTCTCCGATATTCAAATAAAAAAGAGGACAAGGAATAGATGCAATCGGTTTTAACAACAACTTAAAGGTGTGGGAGTGGGGAGAGAAAATTCAGTGTAAGAAAATAGGGGTGGTTGTTAAAAATTCCGAAGAGTTTTTGCGAGCAAGCATTCAATTAATCATAATCTTTCAGGGTTATTTCAGCCTTATCTGAAGCGAGCAAAAATTGAATAAAACATCGCTATTAAGAGAAGTAAATACGAAGGATTTATTTCCCCGTAGGTTTTGAGGCAACCCACAAAACCGAAGGGCGTAGCGAACTGCAAGTGAGCGGAGTTTTAATCGCTGTTAGTAAAGTTTTTTCGTAGAAAAAACCGAGCCAGAATGCAATGTCCCGAAGGGCTGGCGAAGAGTTTAATTTGGTGCGTGCCTAATCTATTTCAGGTCTTCTATATTCTGGGTAATTAGCAATAACCAACAATTGATTTAAATCGTGATAATGAAGTTGTCTTTGTCCTCTGCCATCGGCGACTTTCATTTGATAAACTTCATTATCGTATCTTTCAGTTAATAGAACTCCATGACACCATTCTTCATGGTCATCATTAAGAATAACTTGTTGCCCTAAATTTTTTTGGACAGCTTCTCTTTTGCTATCTTCTGTCTGTCCTAAAACAATTTCTCTAAGTATCATACAAATAAGAATAGGCAACAAGTATAAAAATCTTTTGTCATGGAGTTCATCAATTGTTGGTAGTAAAAAGAGAAGATTAGCACCAAATTAAATTTCTACTAACATCGCGATTAAGAGAAGTTGAGTTCTCCTCGTGAACGAAGTGAACAGAGCTGAGAACTCAATTTGGGAAAATCACGAGCCGAGTGATTTTCCTCTTAATCGCTGTTAATTGCCCCGAGCCGAAGGCGAGAGCGCAGCGTGGTCGAGGAAAACGAAGTTTTCCGAAGAAGTTCTAAAACCTGCCGTAAATCCAGTTGTCGCCGTAGTTTTTACTTACTTTGATATTAAATAATTGCGAAGCAACAATATATCTGTAGGATGAGAGGGGGGCTTTTGGTTCTTTTTTTAAAAGAACATTAGGGCAAGAAAACGATTAAGCGATACATTTATAAATATTTGATTACATTTGTATTATAGGTGGGCTAAAATGGATTCAAAAAATATAACTTTACGTGTTGATTCAAAACTTTATGACAGTTATAGAGAGTTCTGCAAGAAGAAAGGTTTATTAGTTTCTCGCCAAGTAGAAATTATGATGGAAGAACAGATGAAGAAAGAGGGGGTGAAAAAATGAGCGAAGATAATAATATGGATAATAATACTATATTCATGGAAAATGTTGAGCGAGGACTTAAAGAAAAAATCATTAAACTTTCTGATGATAAAAAACGAATAACTTATTTTTGTAAGCGTGAATATTCTACAACTTTCACAAACCCAGAAGAAAAAGTAAGGGCTTCTTATTTTATTGAGTTGGTTCTTGATAAAAAATATCCTAAAGAAAATATTGATATAGAAGTAAAAGTTGAGCGAAGAATACCAGACGATAGAGCCGATATTGTGGTTTATGATAAAGACGGACATGATTATTTAATTGTAGAATGTAAAAAAGACGGAATTACAGATGCAGAATTTAAACAAGCAATAGAACAGGCGTTTGGAAATGCAAACAGCAAAAGAGCAAAATATGCAATAGTTGTTGCAGGAACTACAAGAACTGCTTTTGATGTTTCTGGATTTACTCAAAGAGAAAGAGAAAAAAATGTTATTGCCGATATTCCAGAGCGATACGGACAAGCGCCAAAATATAAGTTTATCAAAGGAGATGATAAAAACGATTTAAAACTTGTTTCTCGTGATGATTTGATTAGAGTTTTAGATAAAGCACATGATACTATTTGGCAAGGTGGAAAATTAAGCCCAACTACGGCTTTTGATGAAGTATCAAAATTACTTTTTTGTAAATTACAAGAAGAAAAAGAGAGAACTGTAACCAAAAAAGGAGAGCCATATAAATTTCAGATTGGAACTCATGAAACTCCAGAGGAAGTTTTTAAGAGAGTGGATTCAATATATCAATATGCGAAAACAAAAGATGCAGAAGTCTTTAAAGAAGATATAAAATTAAATCCAAAAGTAGTTTATGGAGTCGTTGAGCATTTACAGAGTATTAATTTTAATAAAACTGATTTAGACACAAAAGGCGTTGCTTTTGAGCGATTTATGGAAGATTTCTTTAAAGGGAAAATGGGGCAGTTTTTTACTCCTCGTGAAGTTATCCAATTTGCTGTAAAAATGTTAAAGCCAGAAGAAGATAAACTTGTGTTAGACCCTGCTTGTGGCAGTGGTGGATTTTTGCTTAATGCTATGGATTATGTTAGAGAATTAGCAGATAAAGAATTTCCAGATAGTCCAGAAGAACATTTTAGAATGTGGCACGATTTTGCGAAAGACAAACTTTATGGAATTGAGATAAACGACCAAATCGCAAGAGTTTGTAAAATGAATATGATTATTCATGATGATGGGCATACAAATGTTATTTCAACAGATTCTTTAAGAAATGTGAATGAAATTTCAGAGATTCATCAAGGTTTTGGAAAAAATAAGTTTGACATCATTTTAACTAATCCGCCATTTGGAGCAAGTGTTAAATCAACAGAACACGATTATTTAGGAAAATACAAACTCGGAGAAAATAGAAAAAATCAAAAAACAGAAATTTTGTTTATTGAAAGATGTTTAGAATTTTTGAAAAGTGGAACAGGAAAAATGGGAATAGTCTTGCCTGATGGAATTTTAACAAATTCATCTTTACAATATGTTAGAGATTTTTTAATGGAACACGCACAAATAGAAGCAGTTGTTAGTTTGCCACAAATAGCATTTAGCCATTTTGGAGCAGGAGTAAAAAGTTCTCTGGTTTTTGTTAGAAAGAAAAAGAAAGACGAGAAATTAGGAAATTATCCTATTTTTATGGCGATTGCTGAACATATCGGTTATGATGCCACAGGAAAAAAAGACCCAATAAATGATTTAGATAAAATTTTGGTTGAGTATAGAAAGTTTGAGAAAAAACCAACATCTTACGAGGGCTGTTAAAGATGGAATGCTTTACTGTATTATCAAAAGAAATTGAGGAAAGAATTGACCCCCATTTTTATTATAGGCCTACATTTAGAAAAATTGAAAATAGTTTGAAAAAATCTATTATTAAACTTCTAGGAAATATTGCTTCTTTTCAATATGGATTAGGTGAAACAGCTAAAAAAAGGGGAGATGTAGTTTATATTAGAATTACTGATATCGATGAATTTGGAAATCTCAAAAAAGACAGCTTAGCTTATTTAGATTTTGTTCCTAAATACAAAAATTATATTCTTGGGAAAGGAGATGTTTTAGTGGCGAGAACAGGAGCAACATTTGGAAAATCGTTTTATTTTGATGAAAATTTAAAATCGGTATTTGCAGGTTATCTAATAAGAATAAAATTAAATAACGATGCAAAATTAAACTCTAAATATTTATTCTATTTTATGCAAACAACAGCTTATTGGTTACAGGAACTATGTGTAAATTAATCCTGTAAAGGATTAATTTTCCATTCACATCTTGCCCTATTCAAAACATTAATATTGTGATTAATCCATCTTAATGTTTCTTCATTTTGTCTTGCTGAAGTAAGTTTTGAATAAACCCTATCTCCATGAATTGCTTTTTTGCTGTGAATTGTGCATTCTGCTTTAACTCTAAATCTATAATGTCGTTTAAATCTTCTTGGATGTTCTTTAGACTCTTCATTCATCTTTTTCCATGGAAGAGAACCACCCATCTTTCCATTCCAGGCAGTCTTTCCAACTTTTCCCTTGAAATAAGGAATACCTCCAACATCATCAACTTTCTCACAATTCTTCTTGCTCCAGTACTTTGTATCGCCTGACCAATCATTAATAATAAAATTTTCATTTATTTTGTCTACATGCTCTCGCATAATAATATTATCTTCTCCTTCATTCATGCGAATATCAACTGCAGGAACAATCATGCTCTTTAATCCTGCAGTGATATGATCTCTTACATGGTCTCGTCTCCTTGTTTCTTTTTTAGCCCGAATGCTAAACCAAGAAGTAAATAATGTCGTTTTAATTCCAGTCATATCTGTTGCAAAATCGTGCTCAATAACTGATAGAGGTTTTGAACTTTCCTCTATCAGTTTATCTAAAATTATCTGCAATGAATTATTTTCATTGTAATTAGACAGCGTCTTAAAACAAGGGATATTTGAATTAATAATCCCAAATTTCTTGAGCAAAAGAAGAAACCCTCTTGCTCTTCTTACAGATAAATTTGGAAACTTTCTCCATATTAACAAACATTGAATTATTGATTTCATCTTTTTATTTTTACACACTTTATTTGCAAGAAATCTTACAAATTCAAAGAAATTTAAGAATTCACTATCTTGAATTTCATTATATAAAACTTCATCTCTTGGCCACCTCTTTTTCTTTTTCATATTAACCATTAATAAAGTAGAGTATAACAATATTTCTATTTTTCTATACTAATTTATATATAATAGACTATAGAAAAACTTAAATAGTGTAGCGTATAATAAATATTATGTATTTAAGATCATTTAAGAAAGGCAAGAAGAAGTATTATTACATAGCTAAGGCGGTTAGAATAGGCAAGAGAGTAATCCAAAAATCAATTCTTTATCTGGGAACAGCAGATAATATTTACAAAAAATTACACACTAAATAAGACTTAGAATTATTTTTTACACATAGTCGGTTACAGGCAAAACAAATAATGACTGGTGGAGGACAACCACAATTTAATGCGAATACAATTGCAAAGTTGAAGATTCCAATCCCTCCTTTAGAAATTCAAAATAAAATAGTTTCTTTAATGGATAAAGCGTATTCTTCTAAAAAATTAAAAGAAACAGAAAGCCAGAAACTTCTTGATTTAATAAACGATTATGTTCTGGATGAATTGGGGATAAAACTGCCTGAATTAAAAGATAAAATGTGCTTTACAGTCAATTTTGAAGAAATCGAAACTGGTAGAATTGACCCAACGAGTTTTGCACATCCTCAAGATACGCCAAATTCAGAAAAATTTAAGGAAAAATCTTTAGGAGAAGTTGCTGAATTAGTAAAAGGTCAGAGCATTACAAAAGAAAATATTACAGAAGGCGATTATCCTGTAATTGCAGGGGGTCAATCAAGTCCGTATTTAATAAATAGATATAATCATAAAGGAAATGTAATAACTGTAAGTGCTTCTGGAGCTTATTCTGGTTATGTTTGGTATCACGATTATCCTATTTTTGCTTCTGATTGCACAGTAATTAAATCTTTAGAAGAAAAAGAAATTTTAACTTTTTACTTATTTTGTGTTATGAAAGCAAAACAGAAGTTTGTTTATAATATGCAACAAGGAGCAGGACAACCTCATGTTTATTCAAGAGATTTATCAAAATTAAAAATCCCTTTGCCACCTCTTTCTGTTCAGAATAAAATCGCTGATGAAGTAAAACGAAGAATGCAAAAAGCCAAGCAATTACAAAAAGAAGCAAAAGAAGAATTAGAAAAAGCGAAGGCGGAAGTTGAAAAAATAATTTTAGGTTAGTTTTCTTGTTCCTATAAAATATCGAGCGTAGCAAGTGTAAATGTCCGTTAGGACTAGCCCCCCCTCATCCGTTTTTTTCAAAGTAAGTAAAAATTTGGGTGTAATGAAGTGAAACCGTTAAACGATTGTTATAAGAAAGTGCGAAGCATTTCTTTTTTTCTCCTCGTTTGTCCGTTTAACGAAGGCGAAACCTTTTAGGATTTAGGTTACTTTCTCGACGAGAAAGGCAGGTTTTAGAATTGCAATTAACGTCAGGGATATATGAAGTTTTTCTGGAACGAAGTGGAAGAAAAATTTGGGTGAAGCCCGAGCCGAGGGCTGAACCGTATATCCCTTGTTATACGCCCCGACGACTGAAAGGAAGAGAGCGCAGCGTGGCACGAAGCGTAGCGGAGTGAGTTCAAAAAATATTTTTCGTTCTTGTTAGTCATGATAGGCTTTCTTCATTTCTTATAAATTTGATTTTTTCCGTTTTGAAAAATGAAAGAGGGGTTAGGGGTGAATTTCATTTTTCAAAACGCCATATTTTTTAACTATTCCAGTAATCCAATAAATTCTTTATTGCTACTTTAAATAAATCAGGTGCTTTAATTCCCAAAACCAATTTTCCGTTTTCATTTAATAAGAATCCTACTTCAATTTCAATAATTTTTTCTTCGGTACTTCCATATAAAACAACTGTACGAATAATTTTAAATTTTGGATAATTTGGTTTTATGTAAGAATTTTCTATTGCATCAAAATTATTTAATTCTTCAATTCCATTAGCCCTGAACTTATATTTCTTTCCTTCTATATTTATTATCTCGCTTTTATCAAAATCAATTAAGATTAAATCAGGGATATGGACGATTTGATTTTTGTCTCCATTTTTATATTTTTCACGATCTTGATATTTTTCAAGCGGGATAGGTTCACCACTTTTAGTTATAAAATATCCTTTTTCACAGCCTGCATGATTTTCAAATAATGAATTTCCTTTTGTAAAATTTTCAACAACCAAATGAATAAAAATTGTTCCAAGTTTTTCGCCTTCTTTTTCATAATGCCAATAAGAATCTTTAATTTTTGGAGCAACTCTTTGTAATCCGTCAAATTCAATGTTTAACTTTGAAGCGATTTGTACAAATTTATTGTTTCCTTTTATATGTCTTTGACTCAAGCCATGTTCTGTAATAACAAGTTTTTTATCCCAACCAAGTTTTCTTAATGAAGCACAAATTAAACTTAATGCTCCAATATTTGGATCGTGTGATAAACTATCTGACTTAAATAAACGACCAGAAACTTCAATCTTATCATTTGTTTTATTGATTAAAATAGGAACATTCCCTTTTGGTGGTCTTCTCATTGAATTTTTAAAATCTATGAGTTCATCTACCGTTTTAAATGGAGTATGATTTTTTGGATCAAGTTTTTTCCCCATTATCTCAACTCCTAATGTAAGAAGACATTTTGTTCCAAAAATATTAGTTTGAGTTTGGCTTTCTTTTTGTTTAATTTGTAAACTATAAAGCATTACTTTTTTTATATCAGTATAGAAAAAATCAATATAAACAAATTTTGAAGCTCTTTGAAAAATACCAGTATTTCTACTTTCTGCGTCATCTGTTTTTGTTTCTTCTATTCCATAAACTGGAGTATCTTCAATTTTCGGTTCATTTTCTTGATAGAAAATTAAAAAATCTACAAAACTAGATTGTCCACTTATAGTTTTTATAAAAATTTGATTTATTTTATTTGATTTAAAACCAACAACTTCATAGGTAAATGAAAAATCGTTATTATTATTTAGAATTGGTAAAATTCTAATCGTATCAATAAAACAAGGGATTTCATTATCTTTTGAAAACTTAAATAAAATGTTATGAATAACATCTCTTTTTGGTCTTTCTTCTGTTAGTATCCAAAGATTTTTAGTCATTTTGTACCTTTTTAAAAATTAAAATATATTGATGTATTTGGTTTGATACATACGCATAAGGGTAACCATAGGGATATAAATTTACTCCTTGGTCTGCCCAAATTTTAGTTCCTAGGTATGATATGTTTTCTATGCTTGATAAATCTCTTATTAAATCAGCATGGAGTAAATTAAGTTCATTATCTTTTGGTTGCATATCTTTAATAAATACTACTATATGACCTTTGTTTTTTAGTAGTTTTGATGAATTAACAATACTTTCTTTAAAAATATCTCTAAATTTATCCCAACTCATATTACCCAAATCATTTGATAGTGTAGTAAATGGGGTTGCTGATGTATCTTTGCCATTTTTTACAGCTTCACCTGTTTTTGGTCTAGCCATCATATCACCATAGGGGGGGTCAATCAGAATAAGTGAAAATTTATTATTTCCTATTTCATTTTTTAATAAGGTAGGATTTTTTAAAATTTCAATAGAATCTCCAATAATTGTGGTTTGCTCTTTTAGGTTCAAGTATTTGCTTGCTTCTTTATATGCTTCAACATATTTTTTCTCTAAATCAATTCCTATTGCTTTTCTGTTAGATAAAGAAGAACCTAATAAAGTTCCTCCTACTCCCATAAAATAATCTAAGACTAATTCGTTTTCTTTTGTAAAAAATCTGATGATTTCTTCCATTAATTGTGGTGGTTTTGGGGAAGGATGTATTTTCCTAATATGGTGAGCAAATGAATCATCTCCGTTTGTTGTATATCTTGTATTTATTACAGAGTTTAAAAAGAAAGTCCATTCCCCACCAGACAAATCATTTAATGGATTTTTTAGATGATATTTTTTACCGTTGCTAGTCTGAATAACATTTTTTGATTCTCCAATAATCATTGCATTATCAATATCATCTCTAACCCATTTCGGTAATTTTTTTATTTCAACCTCACTTAAAATTTCCTTTGCGGGAAAACTTATTTTCTTGTTATCATTTTTAACAATCCTGTTTTTATTGCTATATTCTTTTAGCTTGTTTTTTATGAATTCAGAGGTAGATATTTCAAGATCGTTTAAAATATCGTCTTGGAACTTATCCAAGCCTTTCTTTTTTATCAACTCCAATATTTTTTTATTATCAATCATTGTCATAATTACCTCTTTGTTATAAAAAATAAAAATTCATTTAAACTGTGTTTTACTTCACCCTTTGTGTGCTTATACCTTCTATAAGGAATTTTTTTTAACATGTATGTACTTTTAATTCCGTTTTCAGTTAAAACATTTGTTATTTCTTCTTCGCTCATTAAACCCTCGGAACTGTAACTTACAATAATGTATTTAAAGTTTGCATTTTTGATTAACTTTGAAAATTCATCTAAAACTTTCCCTTTTACACAATATTTAGATTTTACTTCATTGTAAGGTCTTAAACCAGTCTTTCCATAAATCTCAGGATTATCATACTTAGAGATAGTTTCTAAAACATGATAGTTTGGTAAATATTGCCTTGAATTATAAGGAGGGTCTATATAAAGAATATCGCCTTTTAATTCTGTTATTAAAATATTTGAATCTTTGTTGAATGATTTGTTTTGTTTTCCGTTATTTATAATTTCAAAATGTTTTAGTTCTATTTTTTTGAAAGCTCTTTTGTCCCAGTGTTTAAGATATGCACCAAATGTTCCTGCGATATTTGAAACAAAAGGAACAGCTTCTATAAGACACGCAATTAAATAATAATATTCATTTTCTTCAATTAACTTATCATTTTTCCATTCTTCAATTTTTTGACGAATAAAATCAATCTTTAAAGCATTATCTTTACTAAAATATGATCTATCATGATTATGATTAGGAGTATAGTTGTTGAATATGAACGGTTCTGATTTTAAATCTTCAATTTTTGGTTCAAATTCGTTTAAATATTTTAAAGGATCATCAATTTTGTTTTTTTTCAAACTGCTAAAATTTGGCTTGATGTTATTTTCAATAGTAGCTTTCTGTAATACAAATGAGAAATGCAATAAATCGTTTGAAGTAATTGCGAAATCTTTTTTAAAAAATCTCGCTACATTTGTAGTTCCTGAAAAAATATCACAAAAAGATGTTGCACCTGTGCAATTATTTTTAATCATCTCTCTGATGTCTTCCAATAAATTTACTTTTGAACCAATGAATCTCATGATTGCACCCTTTATAAATTAAAACTTACCTGTATTATAAAGATTTCTTTTATAATTTAAATCGTTTTCGGAACGAAGTGGAGAAAACACCATATTATCCCCCTCTTTAAATAAAGAAAAAATCAAATTTATTCCCCTTTGAAAGCCTATCATTCCTTATTCTCGTTAGAAAAATATTTTTTGAATTGCGTATAACGTTAGGGATATACGAAGTTTTTCTGGAACGAAGTGAAAGAAAAATTTGGGTGAAGCCCGAGCTGAGGGCTGAACCGTATATCCCTTGTTATACGCCCCGACGACTGAAAGGAGGAGAGCGCAGCGTGGTCGAGCGGAGTG
>Ga0210029_1002216_pt1 | contig 10746 bp, 9 predicted proteins | sample CryGeymeta201521_FD_183985 | JGI IMG/M metagenome (GOLD analysis project Ga0210029, IMG submission 183985) | Groundwater microbial communities from Crystal Geyser aquifers in Utah, USA - Crystal Geyser metaG 2015-21 (SPAdes) (version 2) | ecosystem: Environmental > Aquatic > Deep subsurface >... | reverse complement strand
CGACTCGCACCCAATGCTATCTCGTGCTCCTTATTCGTCGCACAGCATTCCTGCAACCTACGGTTGCTGGTTCTCACTGGTTTAGTACGCCCTGCAGGAATCGTTCTCCTCGCTACCGCTCGTCGGTCAGGGTGCTCACCGACTCGCACCCAATGCTATCTCGTGCTCCTTATTCGTCGCACAGCATTCCTGCAACCTACGGTTGCTGGTTCTCACTGGTTTAGTACGCCCTGCAGGAATCGAACCTGCAACCTTGACATTAAGAGTGTCCTGCTCTGCCGATTGAGCTAAGGGCGCATCCTTAATTACAAATGACAGCATCATCACTTTAAATTTTACACTTTTAACTCTAAACTGCTAGCACGCCTGGGGCGATTCGAACGCCCGACCGACGGATTAGAAATCCGTTGCTCTATCCAGCTGAGCTACAGGCGCAGGGGTGAGTGACCGGATTCGAACCGGCGACCACTGGAGCCACAGTCCAGCGCTCTAACCAGCTGAGCTACACTCACCATTTGGCTTAAATTATACAATACATTCCCTTTTCTTTCAAAAAATAATGGCGGAGAAGCAAGCAAAAGCAAGCTTTACCGCCATCATTTCGGTCTTGCCAATTTTTCAATTATTTTCTTACGTAGGGATGATCTATCTTTGATTTGGCTAAATTGAATTGGCTATTCTCGTAGATTAGGTATACTCGGACACCACAAAAAGGTATGTCTTACATGCTTTTAATGTGACTGGGTCTCAGAGATACTATCTTATAAGAAAAAAGAACTTATACCTTTCTAACCTTAGAAGCTTCCTGCCCTTTCTTACCCTGCGTAACTTCGAATTCGACCTTATCGCCTTCCTGCAACGTTTTGAAACCATCTCCTTCAACAGATGTATAATGCACGAAACAATCTTCGCCTCCGTCATCCGGGGTAATGAAACCGTAACCTTTCTTATCGTTGAACCATTTTACTGTTCCTTTAGCCATTTTTATTCTCACCTCCTCGTATTTTTATTTTTTTTAGTTCTAAACTATTCCTAATTATTTTACAATAATAGTTTAAGTTTGTCAACTCTACGTAGTGGCAGAGTCATAATATTCCTAACACCACTAAAAACCAGGCAAAGAGTTTGCGCAGTTTATCAGCGGAAAGATAAGTAGTGGTCCTGGCCCCAAACTGGGCGCCAACGATAGAAGTTTGATTTCATCTATAAATAAGTATAACCAATAATCCCTGTTACAATCAGTGCAAGTGTTTTATTTTATTATCATGTAGCCGGCAATCATCAAAAGGCAAATACCGAAGATCTTTCGCAGAATAACCTCAGAAAAGCCAATGGCAAACTTTGCTCCCAGATAGCCTCCCAACACAAAACCCAAACACATTAATCCTGCTACTGGAATATTGATATACCCTTGCTTATAATAAACCCAAACTGCGAGCAACCCTATAGGAGGTAGCAACATTGCCAAAGTAGTCCCTTGTGCCGTGTGCTGGGAAAAACCGAAAATATAGATAAGACACGGCACGATTATAACAGCACCTCCTATTCCGAGTAATCCACTTAGCATGCCTGCCAATACCCCAACTGCTATGTATAAAAATAAATTTAACATACGGACCTCCTTTAATCGTAATAGATAGAGATTTCCTGAAAATTAACAACATACCACGAAGACACGAAAAAAATCTAAATATTGGTGTTTTCTTTGTTTCTTTCGTGGTTTCTAACTTTCGTGTTTTCGTGGTAAAAATCTTTTTATTAGAGGACTAAAGGCTCTATCTTTTCCTTAAAGATTTTCTCCCAGCGGTATCGGGTAATAACTCTTTTGAAAAGAAGAGATGCCTTATCGCTCTCAGAAAATTCAATGATGCGTCTGGCAATTTCTGCCGGATTTTCTTTTAGCCTAAAATAATTAATTTCTCCCTCCCCGGTCTCAGGCAAGGGAGCAATATCTGAAGTAAAGATAGGTCTTCTGGCCAATCCTGCTTCCAAAATCGGGATGCCAAACCCTTCCTGATAACTGGTAATCAGAAGTAAATCAGAAAGGAGATAGAGGTCCCGCAGAAGTTTTAGTCCCACCTTCAATCGCTTTTTACCGGAAGGGTCAACTACGTCATAAAGGAAAACAATCTCTTTTTTCAGACCCAACTTTTTGACCAGATTTTTTAGAAAAGTAAAGTAATCTTTCCCTTCCTTGAGATGAGGGTCAGGAGGTCCGGTAATAATTAGTCTGGGATTTACTCCTTTTTCCGAAAGACTCTTAATTATTCTAATTGCTAACTCAACATTCTTGCGCCGGATAACCCGGGCCGGAAAAAGAATGGTTAAGGAATTTTCTAATTTTAACTTACGAAAGAGATAGATTGCCTGGGAAGATAAGTTTAGAAATTCAGCAATATCTACCCCGTTGGGAACAACTTCAATGTTTTCCTTCTTCAAACCCCAGATTTTAGCAAGTTGACCCTGCCGCAGTTTTGAGATGGTTACATACTTTGCGTTTCTTAAAGGTTTCGTTAAAAGATTCCAGGGATACTTTTCTATTCGCACAGAAGCAAGGTAGTCTTTATAAGCAGAATCAATTAAAGGGGAATCATGAACCCAGACAATAAATTTTTTCTCTGATTTTTGAATAAATTGGCAAAGAGCCGCGGTTAAACTAAGATTAAACGGCATCGTGAGAATATTATGACAGATTACGACGTTGATTCCTTTTAATTCCTTTTCTAAAAATTTTTCTATTTTTTCTTTTAACGCGCAGAACTCTTTGAAATTTCCTTTTTTTATCTCTTGCTTTGCTTTTTGGTTTAAAGGATGAAGGGAGTCAATCTCCGGGAGAAATGCTGTCTCTATATCCGGGAAAAACCTCTCTCCTTTTCCCGCAATAACTTTTACTTTATATCCATTTTCTATAAATAATCTACTCTGAGCCTCCAGAACAAACTCCACTCCGCCAACTACCGGAGGACAACTATAATGGATAAAAGCAATTTTTGGTTTCATCAAGTTATAAAACCACAAATTTATCGAATTTTACGAATTAGAGTAATTCGCGTTAATTCGTGGTTAGAAAAATGAAATTCCTATGCAATGAACTTATAAAGATTACCAACAAGAACACGAAAAACTACAAAATACTTTAACCACAAAGACTCAAAGTCTCAAAGAATAACCAAGAAAAATTTATTTATAATTCTTGGTGAACTTTGTGTCTCTGTGCCTCTGTGGTGAATGCTGTTTTTAAAAAAGGTCAAGTGAAATTATAAAGATTACCAACAAGAACACGAAAAACTACAACATCTTTAACCACAAAGACTCAAAGTCTCAAAGAATAACCAAGAAAAATTTATTTATAATTCTTGGTGAACTTTGTGTCTCTGTGCCTCTGTGGTGAATGCTGTTTTTTAATTCGTGTAATTCGAGTAATTCGTGGTTGCTATTTCTTTCGTGTCTTCTTTATTTCGTGCTTTCGTGGTAGAGTGTTTTTTAAAAGAAAATTCCTATGTAATCAAATTTTTAGGCTGCCTCGGATAATTGTCTTTTTGCCAATAAGGCAATTTTTTAACTTTAAATTGGAAATTCGGCAATAGTCATCAACAACACAAGATTTAAGTTCACAATTCTCAATTTTAACTTCCTCAAAAATAATGGTGTCAGTTACTTTTGAATTAATAATCCTGCTGTTTTTTCCTAAATAATTTTCTCCTTTCAGGTAATACCGATTCGCCGCTAAATACGAAATTCTGCTTCCAATGTCAAACCAGGCTTCTTTAAACAAAAAACTCTGAATGGGAAAATTATTCTTTTTCAAAAGCCAGCTGCAAAAATATCCCATCGCATCTTTCTTCCTCTCGGCCCGGCTTAAAAATTCCGGTATTGCCTCTAACACCTTTTGAGGGAAAATATAGCAGGCAGTGCTCACTAAAGTTGTTTTGGGAAAAGAAGGCTTCTCAATAAAATTTATAATTTTGCCTCTTTCATCTATTTCTACATTACCAAATCTTTTTTTAATTTTTTTCTTATCCTTAATATCGCAAATAGCAACCAGCAGTTCTCCGTGAAAAGAATCAACAAAATCTTTTAAGTTGAATTCAAAAATATTATCCCCGGCAATTACCAAAAGGTCGTCTTTTATTTTCTTGTTTTTTACCAAAAAGTTTAAGGCTCCTACCGTTCCTAATTTCTGTTTTTCAAACATCGTTTTCTCGGCAATAATCCTGACCGGATAGGGAATTTTCTTTTGCCATCTTCTGAAGACCGGAAGGAACTCTTTGTTGGTTGAAATAAGCGGCGGTTTACGAAAAGGGTAACGTTCCAGGAAATACTCAATAATGGGTTTGCCTGCTACCGGGAGAAGAGATTTTGGTCTTTCTCTGGTTATTGGTCGTAGTCTGGTGCCATATCCCCCGGCCAGAATTATCGTTTCCATCTTTTAACTATAAATTAATAGGACGCAGAGTTGCTGTCAGTAATTTCAGGGAAGTTAATCTTCCCGCATATTCCTACTGAAGAGAGCTGATAGTCCAGTAGCGGAATTTACGCAGATACACGCAGATAAATATCAATAATTGACCCGAAGGGTCATTGCGAAGGGGTCTTATTCCTCGCAATGACTTCATCAGAATCCTGTTTTATCCTGATGTTATCTGCGTCCAAAAAGCAAATTCATGTGTAATTGAAGCATCTTCGTAATTGCCCAGAAATACCATTTAAGGTAAAAAGGCGCAATTTTTAAAATTATAAATTTGGATTTACCCTGCTTTCTTTCTTTCCAGATGGTTGACACCTCAGCAATTCTATATCCCTGATAATACATCTTTAAGGTAATCTCCATTGAGAGAGCAAAACCGCTATTTTCTTTAATTTTGATTTTTTGTAGAGTGCTTTTGCGGTATAATTTGAAGGCATTAGCAACATCGGTGGTAGGAATTTTGGTTAAGCGATGAATGCTTTTCCCTACAAATTCGGAGAAGAAAGCTTTTAGTTTTGGACCGCCAATTCTTTTTCCTTTTTCTCGATAGCGCGAAGCAGAAACAAGATCATAGCCCTCTTTGGTTATTTCGTACATTTCCTTAATCGTAGTTAGGTCGTCACAACCGTCAGCCATTACCGGGACGAGAAATTCCCCCTTGGCTTGTCCAAACCCGGTAATTAAGGTAGGAGCAAAACCTTTCTCGCCAATATTATTAACTAACCTAACGTTGGGATATCTCCCTGCTAATTCTTGTGCAATAATTACAGTTTTATCAAGGGAATGGTCATTAACAACGATGATTTCAAACCGGTAATCAGAAAGAGTCTTCTCCAAAGAGACAATTGTCTCTTTTAGAGAATTTTCCTCATTATGTGCCGGGATGATAACAGAAAATTTTGGTTCAGCCATATTCAAATCAACCCTTTTTGTTTTAGTTCTCCGGCTGCTTTCCCAAAGAAATCCTTTGCCTCCACAGTTTTTGACCAGTCAACCAATTCTGCCACTCCATCCTTCAGAGTTATCTTCGGGTAAAATCCTAAAACCTTTTTTATTTTGTCCAGAGCGGCAAAACAATGCCTGACATCACCTTTGCGAAATTTATGCGTAATTTCCGGGGCTATTAATTTACCGGTTGCTCCGGCTAATATTTCGGCTATTCTTTTAATGCTTATTGCTTTCCCGGAGCCAAGATTAAAGACTTGGTAATCTGCTTCTTTTTTCTCCAGCGCTAAGATATTTGCCCTCACTATATCATGAACCGAAATGAAATCCCGGGATTGTTTTCCGTCCTCATAGATAATTGGAGATTGGTTATTTTTAATTCTTGATAAGAAAATTGCCATCACCCCGGTATAAGGATTAGAAAGGCTTTGGCGAGGACCATAAACGTTAAAGAAGCGAAAAACAACTGCCGGAATTCCATAGGTTTTGCCAATATTCAAAACCATTTCCTCCTGGGTTTTTTTACTAATAGCATAGATTGAATTTATATTTAACCTGGCTTGTTCCCTGGTGGCTACCGGCTTTAAAGGTCTTTTGCAGAAAGGGCAATAAAGTTCCCAGGCATTCTTCTTCAATTGTTGCAGAGTTCGTAACGCTGGCTGGATAATCCCACAGGAAGGACATTCATATTCTCCCTCACCGTATTCACTCATAGAAGCGGCTAAAATAATTTTCTTGACCCTGTTTTTACTATTGACCAGGATATCCAGTAAATTGGCGGTCCCGCCAATATTGGTTTCCACATATCTTTTTATTTTATATTCGCTCTGGCCAATGCCTACCGCCGCAGCAAAATGAAAAATTACCTCGATATCTCGTATCGCTTCCTTTAAACCCTTTGGTCTTCTAACATCTCCTTTAATGAACTTTGCTCTCCTATTAAAATAAGCGGGTAATTTTTTCTCGGGATGAACCTGGGATTCTAAATCATCAAAAACGGTTACTTGATGGCCTTCTTTGACCAATCCATCAACCAGAAAACTTCCGATAAACCCCGCCCCACCCGTAACTAATATCTTCATAAAGAATTCCTCTTTTTTATTTTTCCTCCTAAGAAAATGAATCTTCCTGAAAAGTGCCTTGTTACCGACGAGCGGGCACGGTGTCCGAAGGACGAGCGAGGGTGACCATTGCGACGAATAAGGAGCAATGCGCTGGTCACGCCCGCCGAGATGTGAGGCGGGCCGGACGGAACGAGAGCGAAGATTTCCTCGCCGGGAAAATCAAGCGTGCCGCCGAAGAAAATTCCCTCATCTCCCCACCCCTTCGTAGACAAATCCCAATTTCTTCATTTTTTCCGGTTCATAGATATTACGGCCATCAATAAGATGTGGTTTACCAAGCAACTTCTTTACTCTTTTTAAGTCCAACTTTTTAAACTCCTCCCATTCAGTGAGAACAAGCAATAATTCAGCGCCTTTACATACTTGATAAGGATTTTTACAATAGATAGTCCTTCTTGGAAAGATTTTCTTGGTTTCTTCCATCGCTTTAGGGTCATAAACAGAAAGAATTGCTTCTTCAGAAAGTAATCTTTCCATAATCTTAAGGGAAGGAGCTTCCCGGATATCATCGGTGTCCGGTTTAAAGGAAAGTCCCAGGATACCAATCTTCTTATTTTTTAATGTCCAGAGATATTTTTTTATCTTCTTAAAAATAAGACTTATTTGTTCTTGATTAATTTTTTGCACCGCTTTTAGCAGACTGAAGTCATAGCCCACCTCTTTCGCCAGATGAATAAAAGCAGCCACATCTTTGGGGAAGCAACTGCCTCCGTAGCCAACGCCGGGAGAAAGGAACGCTTTACCAATCCGGGAATCATACCCCATTCCCTTAGCAATGCTTTCAACATCCGCCCCGACTTTCTCGCAAATCTGGGAGATCGCATTGATATAGGAAATTTTGACAGCTAAAAAGGAATTGGAGGCATGCTTAATCAATTCAGCACTTTTCACATCGGTGAAGATAATCGGTGCCTTTATCGGTTGATAAATTTCTTCTAATATTTTTTTTGCTCTTTCTGATTCGGTACCGATGACAATACGTTCCGGTTTCATAAAATCTGATATTGCCGAACCTTCCTTTAAAAATTCCGGATTAGCCGCAACATCAAAATCAGCGTTTTTCTTTCTAATCAGGTTGATTGTTCTCTTCATCCATTCCCCGGTCATAACCGGAACGGTACTTTTCTCCACTAATAGTTTATAGCCGTTCATTGCCTTGGCTACCTCTGCAGTAACCGCCTCTATCGCCGAGAGATCTGCTTCTCCATCTGGTTTGGACGGGGTCCCAACACAGATAAAAATAATCCGGGAAATCCTGGTGCTTTTCTCAATACTAAAACTAAAAGCCAGCCTCTTTTTTTGCACTCCATCTTTCACCAAATCTATTAGACCGGGTTCAAAGAAGGGAATAAGTCCTTTCTTAAGGTTGGTTATTTTTTTTCTGTCATTATCTACACAGACAACCTTATTTCCCAGTTTAGCCAAGCAGGCCGCGGTTACCAAACCAACGTGTCCAGCTCCAATCACCGCAATTTTATTCATAGTATCTTTTTAACCCAATTTAGCAATCTCTTTAATCCTTCATCCACCTTAATCACAGGTTCCCAGCCAAAACCCGTCTTTGCTCTTTTGATACCGCTAATATAAATTTTCTGGTCTCCGGGACGCCAATCGGCAAAACTATAAGAAATTTTCTTGCCAGTAAGTTTTTCCAATTTAGAAATAAATTCTAAAAGGGAGATACTGTTTTCCCTTCCTCCACCAATATTATAGACTTTCCCCTTGGTTTTGGCAATATTTTTTTCGGCTTGCCAAAATGCTTCTGCCAAATCATCAATATAGAGAATATCTCTTACCTGCTTGCCGTCCCCATAAATAGTTATTTTCCTTTTTTTCAGAGCGGATATAGCAAAATGTGCTACCCAGCCCTGGTCCTCATTGCCAAATTGGTGTGGCCCATAAATGCAGGATTGACGAAAAACAATCGTCTTTAACCCGTAAATCCGGGAATAGTCCCGAACATACTGGTCGGCAGCTCCTTTAGAACATCCATAAGGGGAATAAAAATCCAAAGGTTGGTCTTCAGTAACAGCAAATTCAGAATCTTTATATTGATAACGTTTTTTACTTTTAATAACCTTGATGTTGCTTGTTTCTCCATAAACCTTATTGGTAGAACTAAAAATCAAAACGCTTTCCGGGGAAAATTTTCTCATTGCTTCTAAAACATTTAAAGTTCCCAAAGCATTAACCTGGAAATCTTCTTTTGGATTGGCTACCGAACTAGTTACCGCCACTTGAGCCGCAAGATGATAGATAACATCAACATTCTTAACCGCTTTTCTTATTTTTTTTTCATCCTGGATATCGCCAATAATCACCTCTAAATCTCCGCGAAGATTTTTTAGCCATTTAAGATTCTTCTCTGTTCCCTCCCGAGAAAGATTATCAAGGATCCTAACCTTTTTCCCTTTTTTAACAAGATACGCCACCAAATTGGTCCCGATAAACCCTGCCCCACCTGTGATTAGTATCTTCATTTTGCCATCCTATTTTCTCTATTGGATAATTTTATACAGGACATAGGAATAATGTCAACTTGTTGTATGGAATTTCAAACTTATTTCTTCGCAACCTAAAGGTTGCGGCTACCTGGTAGTCGCAGGATTTATCCTGCGTTATTTTATTGTATGAAATTTCAAAGTTCCCCCTCACCTAATTTCCTCTCCCCAAGGGGAGAGGATGGAGGTGAGGGGGCTAAGTTCTGCTACATTTTATAACGATCGTTTTGCAAAAATTCCTGAAGATCTTATCGCCTAAAGGAATCCTGGAAAATACCGGATCTGCTCCTCCGATGTAGATGACTCTAAATCCAGATTTTTCCAATATTTCCTTTAAACTACCAAAGGTAAAGAATCTAATATGAATATTTTGATAGGGATAGGCGAGGCTACTGGGAGGATTGTAGGCACTTTTCCCCTTAAATATTCTCCAGGGGGCAAATCCCCTTCCTGAACCAAAGAGGAGGCTTATTCTATTCCAGAGACTGGCAAGATTAGGGGTACTTAAGATTAGTTCTCCGCCAACCTTGAGCACCCGATTAATCTCCTTGAGAAAGAGTCTTGTCTCTAAAATATGTTCAATAAGTTCGGTAGCGATGACGATATCAAATTCCTTATCTGTAAATGGGATCTTTAAAGCGTCTGCCAGGATTAATGCTTGATAGTCACCGTTTAAGACTTTGCTCCCATCCGATAATAACCTTTTAACACAACTATCCAGACCATAGCCTTTGTTACCTTCCGAAAAAGAGTGCCCATAATATCCTTCTGCACATCCCAACTCCAAGATCTTCAGAGAACGATTTTTTAATTTTTTTAGTAACTTAGCAACAGGGGGATTTAATCTTTCTTCATGATGAGAGGTTTTCTTTCTATCTACCAATCTCCTTTTCAAATCGATACTGCATTCTGTAAATCCATCTATATTGCAACTACATTTCTTGTTAGTGGTCAGCTGAAGAAAGTCGAAAAGCAAAATATCATCAAATTTATATCTACAATAGGTAGAATGGCAATTCTCGCAAACTATTTCCTCCTCTCTCCTCTCAAACTGGAGAGGCTGGTGACAATGAGGACAACGGTATCTGGGTTCCATACTCTTTACCAAAGTACCTTCTCTTGACTCTATACTTTTCTAATAAGGCCATAGGCGGAACAGACCTTAAGGTTTAAATCATACTTATCCTTAATTTTAACTCTTTAACTCCGTACCAGCACATCCTTAAAAAGACGCCTCCATCTTTGAAAATTCTCATTTTGGATTTCCCCTTTCTTCTCCTTTTATAATGAATAGGTATCTCCTTCATTTTTAAGTTCAATTTTGCGATGCCAATAAGAATGTCAAAGTCTCCCCAGGGACATCTACCCATCTGAATCCTTTCGTAATGCTTCTTTAAAATAGCCTTTGTTCCGCAGAGAGTGTCGGTAATCCTTCTCTTCATCAACCAGGCGAAGATAAGGGCAAAGATTTTATTACCAAAGTGCCGAAAGTGGCTCATTGCCCCTTTTTCCATTGGATAGATGAGTCGGGTACCATTTACCGCTTCTGCTTCTCCTTTAGCAATGGGAGAAAAGAATAAAGGTAACTCTTCCGGTGGAACGGACATATCGGCATCAAGAATCATCAATACATCACCTTTCGCTTCATCAAATCCTTTTCGGACAGCAAATCCTTTGCCTTTATTGGGAGAATAGGAAATTAATTTTA
>Ga0210029_1002213_pt1 | contig 10751 bp, 9 predicted proteins | sample CryGeymeta201521_FD_183985 | JGI IMG/M metagenome (GOLD analysis project Ga0210029, IMG submission 183985) | Groundwater microbial communities from Crystal Geyser aquifers in Utah, USA - Crystal Geyser metaG 2015-21 (SPAdes) (version 2) | ecosystem: Environmental > Aquatic > Deep subsurface >... | reverse complement strand
TGGACTAAATTCCAGAATAGGGTGCTCTTTTATTCGCACACTCCCCTCCTTTTTTTAGCATAAAAATTGCCGCCATACGCCCAGTATTGCCCTTGTCTCTCCGATAAGAGAAGAAAAGTTCAGGATGATCGGCAGTACAAATTTCGTAATAGTTTAGTTTTTCCAAAATCTTATTTTATAGTATATCACCCCCCCCCAACTGTCAAGGCGTTTTTTCGGGAATTTTTTCATATTTTTTAGAAAAAAGTTAATAAATTTCTGATCTTCCTCTGGACTCCATTTCATTTTTATGATAATATAAAATTATGGATAAGATAACGACTCTTCAAGGGCGGGAAATAACCAAGGATGATATCGAATTAGTTCGCTGGCTGATCGAAGCCAATCCATCTCAAAATCGCACTCAGCTTTCCAAAGAGCTGTGTCTTCTGTGGAATTGGCGTACTGCCAATGGCCAAATTAAAGACATGGCCTGCCGCACCCTTCTTTTGAAATTAGAGCAGCGTGGCCATATTACCTTACCCAGGCGCCAAACTCCCGGTCGAGGATCTCGCAAGGTCTTTATCCCCTATGTGCCACATAATACTAACCCCGTTGCCTGCGCCTTGAGTGACCTTGGGCCGGTGCAAATTCAGTCGGTTGATGCCGGTCTTCTGGGTCTCTTTCAATGCCTGCTTTCTCGATACCACTACCTGGGTTTCCACAGCACTGTAGGGGAGAATACCAAATATATAGTTTTTGACCATAAGCAAAATCCCCTTGCCTGCCTTCTCTTTGGCTCGGCAGCCTGGAAGTGCGCTCCCCGGGATGAGTTTATCGGCTGGGGTGATAGAACAAGAAAGGTCAATCTCCAATTCCTGACCAACAACATGAGGTTTTTGATCTTGCCCTGGGTCAGAGTTCCGCACCTGGCCAGTCATATCTTGGGAAGGGTCGCCAGGCAGATAAGTTCGGACTGGATGAAGAAGTACGGTCACCCCATCTATCTCTTGGAAACCTTTGTGCAACAGGATCGCTTTCGAGGCATCTGTTACCAGGCGGCCAACTGGATTTATGTCGGTCAAACCAAAGGACGTAGCCGCAACGACCGCTATGCTACCCTTAAAGTACCCGTCAAAGATATTTACCTTTACCCGCTGGCAGAAGGATTTCGGGAGGTTCTTAAGCGAACGGGGAGGGAGGTAGAAGATGATAAATAGTAGGGAATGTCACCATGGTACTCGTTGTCCCTATCTAAATGGTGAAGATGTTTCTCTCCTACTTGGGGAGCGGGATTATTTAAGCCAGCGGATCGATGAGATGGAAAGGGTGATGGGGATGGCTCAGGCAGAGATGGAAAAGCTGCGGCAAGAAAACCAAAACCTTAAAGAGGAAAAGGAAAAACTGGGTTATCAATTGAAGCAAATGCTGGGTAAGATTTTCAAGGCCGGAGTAAAGCCAGATCCCCAGGTTAACCGTCCCAGGCGGGGTGCGCCCTGTGGTCATCGGGGAAATAGTCGAAGACGGCCGGAAGAGATTTCGGAATTTATGGATATCTATCCTGATAGATGTGATAAGTGTGGTGATAAGATTAAGACCTACCAAAAAACTTTTGATGAGCACGTAGTAGAGGATATCGAGATCAAGAAGAAGGTGACTTGTTATCGGCTGCATTACGGTTACTGTCCGCGGTGTAAAAAGGTGGTTTATTCCAGGGTAAAAGAACCGATACTGGCCAGTGACCGAATTGGAGTTCAGGCTCGAGCGGTAGGTGGATACCTGCGCTATCTCGGTCTGCCCTACCGCAAGGTAGCCAGGATATTTAGAGAGGTTTTTGGTTTAAATCTTACTCACCCATCATTCCTGGCTTTTAACACCGAGCAGGCACAAAACGGGGCTTCCGTTTATGAGGGGATAAAGGAATCAATCCGTCAGTCGCCTTATGTGAACGCTGATGAAACCGGTTGGCGGGTTGAGGGCGAGAATCACTGGTTGTGGGTCTTTACCAATAAAGATGCCGCCTTGTATCACATTGACAAAAGTCGCGGAAGCAAGGTTGTTGGCAATATTCTGGGTGAAAAGTATCCCGGCGTTCTGGGTAGTGATTTTTACTCGGCTTATAACCAGCTTAAGGCCCGGGCAAAACAGCGTTGTCTGGGTCATCTCCTGGCCGAGATTAAGAAAATCCAGGAGAAGAATAAGTTTGCTCCCGATAGTATAGAGGGGATATTTTGTCAGGAATTGAAGACGGTATTGAAACAGACGATCGATATTTGGAATGGGTATCATGAAGGTACAAAGGCCTTTGAAGATTTGGGCAGGGGGAAAGAGCGGGCAATCTCAAGGATGATTGAATTACTATCATTACCGATCGGGCATAAAGATACACAGCGTATTCGTAAGCGGATAATAAAACATAATCAGGAGTTATTCATCTTCCTGGATAACCCCCTGATTGAGCCGACCAATAATCGGGCTGAGCGGCAATTGAGACCAAATGTCATTATGAGAAAGATAACCTTTGGCAACCGTTCGGCTTTAGGCGCTTCAGACCATGCGGTAATAATGAGTATAATTCAGACCAGTATCTTGAATGGTATTGAGCCCTTAGATGTTTCCCTGGCTTTATCAATAAAGCCTCTCAATTCATTTGCAGAATTACCAAAGATAAGGTCGCCATGAATTGAGAAAGCCAAGGTTTAGCCTTAGTTCATATCAATATGGGAAGACCAATTTTTGGAAAAACTTACCTATTACCTAATTAATTATTTTAGTACCTTAGACCCATGACTTTGCGTCCTACCCTTTCGGATAGTTTACCTTTCTCAACTTTTCTGAAATGTTATTTTAATATCTCACCTGCTTTCTTTAAAAACTCATCTTACATTTATTATTACCATTATTTTGTCCAAGAAATCTACTCTTTGAACCTTATCTATATATTGTATTCCCCAAAATAGGAAATTTTAGACCTTAATATTTCTAAAAATCCTTCTTTTTTTTGAGTTTTTAAAAATAATTATTTAATTTTCTATTATTAACCTTTAGTCTATTAATTATTAAAAACATATTAACATATCTTGAAAAGGAATGCAACATTTTTTTTCATCTTTTTAAATAAATATTTTTTATAAAACTTTTCTTCTCTTTTCCCTTAAATTTTTGAATAGCTATTATTTCTCGATAAAGATTTAACATTCTTTCAGATATCATATTTATACTATATTTAGCAGAAGTTTTTAATGCGCCTTTAGAAAGTCTTTCCCTTAATTCTGGATCTCTGATAATTTTTTCTAGTGCCTTGGCAAAATGTTCAATATTATCATCAGTTAATAATCCATCAAATCCATCAGTCAGAATGTCCATTGCCCCTGAAGCTTTAACCGCTAACACCGGAAGCCCTGAGGCTAAAGCTTCTATAGTTACTATGCCAAAAGATTCTGAGGTGGAAGTCATAGTAAATACATCAGCTATTTTATAATAATATCGAATTTCTTCATAATTTACCTCACCACAAAATATTACTTCTTCTTCTACTCCTAAAGCTTGAACCAGATGGGTTAATTCTTCCCTGGCTGGACCATTGCCCACTATTAATAATTTAGTCTTGCTAATGCCCTGTTTTTTAATTATTCCCAATGCTTTTATAATCTTATCTATGCTTTTCTCACTAGCTACTCTACCTACAAAAAGAATTATTTTTTCATCTTCTTTAAGATTATACCTCTTCTTAATTTCCGAACATTTTCGCTCATTTTTTTCTTGAAAAGAATTTAACTCTATTGCATTAGGAATAACTTCAATTCTATTTTTTATTCCATAATTTTTGATTAAAGTTTTCATTGATTCAGAAGGAGTAGTTATACAATCAGTTTTATCAGCTAAATTAGAAACTATTTTTTTAATTACTTCCTGGGTCAATTTTTGAGGTAGAGGAGCAGCATAATAAGCATACTGATCATATTGAGTGTGTAGAGTTAATATTTTGGGAATACCAAATTTTTCACCATACATAATCGCCTGAGAACTTAGTATAAAAGGATGATGAACATGAACAATATCAGGATTAAATTCAGTTATAACTTTTTTCACTCTAAAAGATAAAGGTATAGCAATAGGATATTTCACTTTATTAGTTAAGTTTATCGATCTGTATCTAAATATATTCTTTTCCTGATCAATATAACCCTCTACTCTGGGGGCAAAAATATAAACCTCCTGCCCTTTTCTTTCGTAGGCTTCTTTTAAAGATATTATACTGGTAACCACTCCGTTAATTAGTGGTTTATAACAGTTAGTAAAAAAAGCAATTCTCATTAATTTCCCCCTCACCCTAACCCTCTCCCACCGAGGGGAGAGGGAATAAAGAACGACTATTTTAACTGTTTTTCCGCTTGTTTTAACCAGTAATTTGCTTTTTTATTTTCTGGTTCTAAACGTAAAACTTCCTTCCAATTACTGGCAGCTTCCTGGTAATTACCCCGCTCATAGTAAACTCTACCTAACCAATAATAAGCTGAAGAAAAATTAGGGTTGGACCTGATTGCTTGGCGATATTCATAGATAGCTTGTTCAAATAATTTTTGTTCATAAAGATTATATCCTGCTTCATAATGAGAATAAGCTTTTTCCCCGTATTTTATTGAATTCTCTACTTTATCAAAAAAATATTGAGCTCGAGGGTATTCAGGATTAATTTCTAATACTTTTTGCCAGGAAGAAAGAGAATCAACTAATCTATCTTTTTCATAAAATACTCTTCCCAACCAATAATAAGCTTCCGCCATTCCCGGATTAATTTCAACTGCGTTTTGTAAATATAAAATACATTCATCATAATCTTCTCTTTGGTAAGCAGCATATCCTAAACGATAATAGGCAAAAGCCAGTTTTTGTTCAACCTGTGGATAAATTATTTTCTTTTCTTGAATAAGTTCTATATATTTACCCCATTCTTTTGCCTCTCTATAATACCAATTAGTATATTGATAAATCTGGGCAAGATAATAATGAGCTTCTATAAAGCCCGGGTCAGCCTGGATAGCTCTTTCACCATAATCGATCGCCTCGGCCCACAATTCTTTGCTAGGATAATTAGCTCCCTGGTAATTCTTAATCGCCTCCTCCATTTTGTTTACAGCCATCTTGAGATATTCAGACGCTTCTTGGGAAACAGTCTCCCAGGCGGTTTCCTCCTGGCCCGTAGCAAAACAGAAATTAAATTCTAATAATAATCCACAAATAATTAGAGCCAAAAATAAAAATATTCTTTGATCTTTCCTCTTCATTTTTTATCTCTCCTTTACCTATAGTGTAATTTTATATTTTATTATATCATAATCCTAAATTTAGATCCAATTCTTCCCTATTTTCTAAGGCACCAAGAAGCTTATTTTTTACTTCATTAAATTGAGTAATATATTGAGAATTGATTGAAGAAGCGGCAGGAAGTTTGAGCTTTAAAAAATCTACCTTTTTTCCATTTTCGCTAATAGAAAAATCTAAATGCGGACCAGTAGCTAATCCGGTAGCTCCTACATAACCTATTATCTCTCCCTGTTTTACCTTCTGACCATTTTTTAACCCACTAGCAAAACGGGAAAGATGACCATATCCAGTCTCATAATTGTTAGGATGACGAATCTTAATATAGTTTCCATATCCATCATTCCAGCCCTTATAAATAACTGTTCCATCCCCAATAGTGGAAATCGGGGTCCCCGAAGGGGCAGCGTAGTCAATAGCTAAATGAGGCCTCCAAATTCTTAAGATAGGATGAAGTCGATTATTAGAAAAATAAGAGCTAATATATTTATAATTTAAAGGGGCTTTCAAAAAGGCTTTTCTTAGTGATTTCCCCTCTTTGGTATAATAATCTATATTTCCAGAAGGATCTTCAAATAGGACTGCGTCATGTTTACTAAGAAGTTCTCCTTCATATTGAGCGGCCAGTATATTACCCCAACGGTAGAAATCTCCTTTATATTGTTTTTCTACTAAAATTTTAAAAGCATCACCTTCTCGACATTCAGTAAGAAAATCAATTTCCCAGGCAAAAATTTCAGCCATCTGAATAGCTAATTGAGGTGCATCAGCACACTCTATCATTGATTCATAGAGAGAGCTTTTAATGGTACCTTCTATCTGCACTATTTCCTTAGGAATATCTTCCTTTACTACTTTTAAATCTTTTAAATCTGAATTAGGTAGAGGTAAAGAAATATGAAAAACATCGAAAGGAGTAGGCTCATAAGTAAATTCTTTAAGTGTGCCTGTTGGATCATATTTTAAAGAATATTTACTACCGGCAGGAATATAATTAAAATCTACCACCGACTTAATTTTGTCTTGTAAATCAAGTATTTCAGCTGCAGAGATTCCTTCTCTTATTAAAGATTCATAAAGAGTATCTCCAGCTTTTAAAATTCCATCAATGGTAATTCCTTCTAGTGGTGGTAAAGATATTTCTTCTAAGAGTGTCGGGGCACCCTTCTCTTCCCCATCTAGCGGTAAATCTGACACTACTTCTAAGGCCAGAGAAGTAGAAATAATTTCCTTGGTTTGTTTTACAGGAAACAAAGGAAGGATCTTAAAATAAATTATTCCTATAATTAATAAGAGAGCAAAAATTCCTCCAATAACTATGAATTTTCTTCGGTTTTTTCTTCTCTTCTTATAAAAAAAATAATTATGGTAAGAATAAAAATAGGAGTTTTTTCTTGGTAAAATCTTTAATATCCCCTTACATATTTATAAATTTTAAAATATTTATAACTTTATTCGGGTAGCTTAGGTATATTAGTCGCTGAAATTTTTTTAATTATGGCAGTATAACCATCATATACTTCTTTAGTAAAACATACAAATAAAATTTTTTCTACCAAATTATTTTTCTTTAAAAAATTTATAGTTTCAGTAACAGCAATTTCTATAGCATGTTTTAGAGGAAATCTGTAAGCTCCAGTACTAATGGAGGGAAAGGCAACTGTCTTAAGTTGATACTTTTTTACTAAAGTAAAACAATTTCGGTAACAATGAGCTAAATATTCATTTTCTTTATTGTTTCCACCTCTCCAGACTGGACCAACTGTATGAATTACCCATTTAGCAGGTAAATTATATCCGCAGGTTATCTTGGCTTCTCCGGTAGGACATCCATTTAATTTCCGACATTCTTCTAAAAGTTCAGGGCCAGCTGCTCGATGAATTGCTCCATCCACACCCCCACCACCAAGAAGGGAATTATTGGCTGCATTAACTAGGGCATCTACTTTTTGTTTAGTGATGTCGCCTTGAACGACCTCAATTCTATTTGGCATATTGCTCTACTCCCTATTTGCTGCAAAACAAATGAAATGTAAAGTTATTTTTTATATTTTATATAAGTATTATAAAAATATCTATCGGTCATAGAGGCAATATAATCTATTACTATTTGTTCTGATAAATTACTATTTACATAATTTGCTCCCTTATTTTTACCTCTATTAAAAATCCATTCTTTAAAAATTAGAGAATCTTCATTATCTTTTTTAAGATCCTCAGCAAATTTATTAAAAAGATATCTAAAGGCGTTTTTTAATTTGGTCTTTTTAGCTTTTAATTTTGAATTTTGATATATTCTTTCCACATTAAACTGTTTTAATTCAAAAACTCTTTCGGCAATATTAGAGGAATAGATTATTTCATCGTGATGATAGGAATTTATGATAAGATCAGTTACTAGGGAATTTATAATAGCTGTATTACTTTCTCCTAATTCTTTCTTAATTTTCTCTGGTAATTCATCTTTTTTTAAAATACCTATCCGTATTGCATCTTCTAAATCTTGTCCTACAAAAGAAATAGCATCCGACATCCTAACTACACATCCTTCCAAAGTTGCTGGCAGTATAGATGCTTTTTCACCTTGAGATTTTTTTCTATAATAGTCTATTAAATCAGCTTCGGTTTTAGATCTATTCGGTTTCAAATATTTCTCGTTTATCTCACCATCATGAGAAAGAATTCCATCTCTTACTTGAAAGGTTAAATTCATTCCTCTGCAGGAATCAGCAAGTTTATCAACTATTCTAAGGCTATGGAGGTTATGAAAAAATAAACCAATCTTTCTTTCTCGACAAATTTCCTGAAGAATTTCCTCTCCATCATGTCCAAAAGGAGCGTGCCCCAAATCATGTCCCAGGGCAATCGCTTCAATAAGGTCAAGGTTTAGTTTTATAGCCTTCCCTATTGACCTCGCGATTTGAGAAACCTGTAAAGTATGAATACTCCGATTAGATAGTTGTTCGTCAAAACTAGTAGAAAAATATATAACTTGAGTTTTCCCCACATATCTACGAAATGATCCGCTATATAATATATGATCCCGATCTCTGGAATAAGGACCTCTAAATGGATGAGCTGTTTCCCTTTCTCTTCTAGCTTGACCATTTTTTGCAGCATAAGGAGAAAGATAATTATCTTCAAAATCAAGGATTTCTTTTTTAAAGATCTCTCCCTCCATAGTTCTTCCTTCCGATTAAGAAAATTCAGTATCAAGAAATATTTTCATTTTACTTTTAATCATAGACTTATATTTTTTATTTTACAAAATTGTAATAAATTCCGCAAGTATTTTTTTCGTATCGTGTATCGAGTATTGCGTATTGCGTGAAAAGAAAGAACGGAAAGTGCTTAGGAAATAAACTTGTATTTAAAACTAACAACTAATTTAGTTGGTAAATTGGCAAATCGGGGAATCGGTGAATTGACTAATTGGCGAATTAATTCCTATCCTTTCACTGACCCGGCTAAAATACCTCTTACAAAGTAACGCTGTAATCCTAAAAATAGAACTAAAGGAAGAACCATAGAAACAAAGGCTGCAGCAGTAAGAAGCTCCCAATCCTGACCATAAGAACCGACTAAAGCGCTTATTCGTACCGTAAGAGGAGCAACCGCTGGGGTTCCTCCTAGATAGACTAAGGCTACTAAAAGATCATTCCAAACCCATAAAAATTGAAATATAGTAACAGAAGCAAGTGCTGGAACAGAAAGAGGTATTACTACTTTAAAAAATATTTGAAAAGAAGTAGCACCATCTATAGAGGACGAATCAAATAACTCACTGGGCAGCCCAGAAATAAAATTATATAATAAATATATTATCAGAGGGAGACCATAACCAGTATGGGCTAACCAGATTCCCGGAAAAGTACCAGCCATCCCTAACTTATTAAAAATTCGAAGGACAGGGATCATAGTCATCTGTAGAGGAACTACTAATAAACCAACTAAAATTATAAATAACAATCTCCGTCCAGGAAACTCCATCCAGGCAAAGGCATAAGCAGCAAAAGAAGCAATTAAGATAGGAATAATTGTAGCGGGTATAGTAATTAATAATGAGTTTAAAAAGGCTTTACCTATACCAATTTTAACAATAACTTCTTGATAATTTTCTAAAGTATGCCAGGTAAAGTTAAATGGGTGCTCAAAGATAGTCCACCAACCCGATGCGGCAACATCAGCCGAAGGTCGAAAAGAAGTTACTAATAAACCAACGCTGGGTAGTATCCATATCAAAGCTATAATAATTATCACTAAATTAAGTGGTACCTTTGAAAATGTTGAAATTAACTTCTTCATCATCTTATAGCCTCCTGCTCCCTAAACCGTTGGATATTAATTATTATCATAGGAATTATGAGTACTAATAAGATAACTGCGATCGCACTTGCTCGACCATAATTCCTAAAAATAAACATTTCTTTATACATTCGGTTAGCAATAACCTCAGTATTAAAATTTCCATTAGTCATTACATAAACAATATCAAATACTTTAAGAACATTAATTATCATAGTAGTAGCTACCACAGCAAGAGTAGGTTTCATTAGAGGTAAAATAATTTTCCAGAATATTTTAAATTCGTTAGCACCATCCACTCGTGCTGCTTCTAAAAGTTCTCGAGGGATACTTTTATAACTTGCTGATAATATTACCATGCAAAACCCGGTCCATATCCATACCCCGACTATTATTAGACCTAGATTATTCAACCAAGGTTTTTGGATTAACCAGGGTAAAGGTTCTAAATTTAACGCTGCACGAATTGCATTAAGAATCCCGGTTTGAGCAGCCGAAGCAGGTCTATAGTCATAGACAAACTTCCAAATTACTCCCGCACCTACAAAGGAAATAGCCATAGGCATAAATATTAAAGATTTTATAATTGACTCATATTTAACTCGATCTACTAATACGGCTATAATTAATCCTAAAAATACCGTTAAGGGAACAAATACTATTACCCATAGGGCATTATTTCGAAAGGAAGTAAGCATAATTTCATTAGTAAAACAATAAAGATAATTCTTTATACCCACAAATTTTTCTGAATTATAGTTAAACAGGGAAATATAAGTAGTGTAAATTGAAGGATAAATTAAAAAAAAGGTTAATAAAAAGACTGCCGGTGTAATATATAACCAGGGGGTAATTTTTCTCGTACGCATTACAAAAGACTTTCCCTTCTGTTAATTGACTTATTAAAATATTTTAATTGTATATAATTTCCTTTTTTAACCCCTACCCAGACCCTCCCCCTTCAAGGGGGAGGGTAGGGAGGGAGTGTTAACTCGTTGTATTTGCTAGTTTACTTTTACTATTTCCGATAAGCATCTAAGGCAGTGGTTTCGATAGTCATCAATACTTTTTTCAATGATACGCCATTTATATAATCTAATATACCGGTCCAGAAAGAACCAGCACCGACTGCCGATGGCATT